>Ga0302046_10001278_pt1 | contig 23619 bp, 27 predicted proteins | sample RVTome_11_FD_200261 | JGI IMG/M metagenome (GOLD analysis project Ga0302046, IMG submission 200261) | Soil microbial communities from uranium-contaminated site in the Upper Colorado River Basin, Wyoming, United States - RVT147D111 (version 2) ... | reverse complement strand
GCGCCGGCCCGCGCCGGCCCGACGATGAGGAAAGGAGTCGCGCCGATGCAGATATTCACCCCCCTCATGCAGGGGCTCGGAACCGCCCTCGGGCTCTACCAGCAGCGCCACGCGGTGCTGGCGGAGAACGTCGCCAACGCCGAGACCCCCGGCTACCGGGCCCGCGACCTCGACTTCGGGCACGTCCTCGAGAGTGCCTTCGACGGCGCGCCCGGCGGGCGGACCGGGGCGGGCGGGGTCGAGCCGACGGTCGACACCAAGGCGGTGATCAAGGTCGACCGCAACTCGGTCGACATCGACACCGAGATGGCGCGTCTCTCCGAGAACGCGCTCCGCATCGTCGCCCTGACGCGGCTGATCTCGGGCTCGTACGCCGGCCTGAAGCGGGCGATCGGGGAGGTGCGCTGATGGACGGTGCGACGGCATTCGCGATCAGCGCGAGCGGCCTCCGGGCGCAGCGCCTGCGCATGGATGTGATCGCCGCCAACCTGGCGAACGCGCAGAGCACGCGCACGCCCGAGGGCGGGCCCTACCGCCGCCGCGAGGTCGTCCTCGAGGCGGTGTCCGCGAGCGAGCGCTTCAGCGACGTGCTCGGGGAGGCGAGCGGCGACGCCGTCCGCGTCGCCCGGGTGGTGTCCGACGACGAGCCGCCGCGGATCGTCTTCGATCCCGGCCATCCCGACGCCGACGCCACCGGCTACGTCGCGTTCCCGAACGTCAACGTCGTTGCCGAGATGGTGGACCTCATGACGGCGACGCGCGCCTACGAGGCCAACGTCGCGGCGATCAACGCCACCAAGCGCTTGCTCGAGGCGACGCTCAGCATCGGACAGGCGTAGGCCCATGGAGATCAAGGACATCGCGCACGCGCCCGAGATCGCCGGCCTCCGGCCGCTGGCGCCGCGGCCGGCGGGGGCGGAGGAGGGCGGCGGCTCGTTCGCGACCGTGCTCAAGGACTCGCTGGCCGAGGTGAACCGCCTGCAGCGCGCCGCCGGCGACGCGATCGGGGCGTACGCGAGCGGCGAGAAGGCGAGCCTGCACGACACCATGATCGCGCTCGAGCAAGCCGACGTCTCGTTCCGGATGCTGATGCAGGTGCGCAACAAGATCGTCGAGGCGTACCAAGAGATCCTGCGGATGCAGGTCTGAGCGCGGCGGGCGAGGGGGGTAGGGACCGATGGACCGGTTGCGCGCCATGCTGTGGCAGCTCCGCGACTTCTTCGCGGCACTGCCGCCCGCCCGCCGGACCTCGTTCGTCGCCCTCACCGTGGCCGTCCTCGGCGGCACGGTGGCGCTGGCGTGGTGGGTGGGGCAGCCGAGCTACCGGGTGCTGTACGCCAACCTCGGGCCGGCCGACGCCGGCGCCGTCGTCGAGTACCTGAAGGCCGAGCGCGTGCCGTACCGGGTCTCCGACTCCGGCACGACCGTCGAGGTGCCGGCGGCGCAGATCCACGAGACGCGCCTGGCGCTCGCGGCGTCGGGGGTGCCGCGCGGCGGCGGCGGCGTCGGCTTCGAGATCTTCGACAAGCAGACCCTCGGCATGACCGACTTCGTGCAGCGCCTGAACTACCAGCGCGCGCTCCAGGGCGAGCTCGCGCGCACGATCACGCAGATCGACGCCGTCGAGGCGGCGCGGGTGCACCTGGCGCTCCCGGAGCGCTCGCTGTTCGTCGCCGAGGACCGCCCGCCCTCGGCGTCGGCGGTGCTGAAGCTCCGGCCGGGCCGGTCGCTCGACCCGGACCAGGTCGCCGGCGTCGTGCACCTGATTGCCGCCAGCGTCGAAGGGCTGAAGCCCACCGACGTCACGGTCGTCGACGTCGACGGCCAGGTGCTCACCCGCGACATCCAGGAGGCGGACCGGCGTCCGGTCGGACAGGGCATGCTCGCCCTCCAGCGCGAGCTCGAGCACGACTACATCGACCGCATCGAGACCATGCTCGGGCGCGTGCTCGGGCCGGGGCAGGCGCTCGCGCGCGTCACGCTGGCGCTCGACCTCTCCCAGGTCGAGCGCACCGAGGAGAGCTACGACCCCGATCGGGTGGCGGTCCGGACCGAAAAGCGCTCGCGCGAGACCAGCACGGCGGCGGCCGCGGCGAGCGCCGCCCGGGAGGCGAGCGCGCCGCTCACGAACGATCCCGCGCCCCCGGCCGGGGCGGCGGAGCCGAGCAACGAGCGCGAGGACGCGGCGCTCAGCTACGAGATCAGCAAGGTCACCAGCCGCCGCGTCGAGGCGATGGGCGCGATCCGCAAGCTCACCGTCGCTGTCATGCTGGACGGCACCTACGAGGGCGAGGGCGAGCAGCGCACGTTCGTCCCGCGCCCGGCGGAGGAGATCACGCGCTACACCGAGCTGATCAAGCGCGCCGTCGGCTTCAACGAGGAGCGCGGCGACGAGATCGAGGTGGCCAGCGTGCCGCTGCAGAGCGGGCCCGCCGTCGAGCCGCCCGCGGAGCCGGGGCTGCTTGCCCGGCTGGGCGACTGGTCGGAGGTGCTGTGGCGCGCCGGCGGCCTGGTCGCCGTCCTGGTGGTGGCGCTCGCGGTGGTACGGCCGTTCCTGCTCGCGATGGCGAGCCGGGCGCCGGTCGCGGCGCCGGTGACCCCCGAGCGGGTGGCGCTCGCGCACGAGCCGAGTCCGGCGCTCGCCGCGCTCGACGTCGCGCGCGGCGATCCCGATCACACCGCGCAGGTGATCCGACAGTGGCTCGCGACCAAGCCCTGAAAACCGGCCCGCTCACGGGCGTCGAGAAGGCGGCGGTCCTGCTGCTGTCGCTCGGGCCCGAGACCGCCTGCGAGGTTCTGCGCCGGCTCGACGAGCAGGAGGTGCGGCAGGTGTCGCAGGCCCTCGCCCGGGCGCGGGCGGTCACGCCCGACCAGGTGCAGCAGGTCGCCGACGACTTCCGTGCCCGCGCGGGGGGACCGGCGAGCCTGAACGTGAACGGGCGGGCGTTCGCCCGCACCGTCGTCGCCAAGGCGCTCGCCGATCCGAGCGCGGCGGCCGCGCGCTCGCGGACCGAGATCCTCGCCGACCTCGAGCACACCCTGGCATCGGGATCGGCGGCGCTCGCCGAGGTGATCGAGGGCGTGCCGCCGGAGGGCCTGGCGCGCCTGCTCGAGAGCGAGCACCCGCAGATCGTGGCGCTCATCCTCGCCTGCGTCGGCCCCGAGTACGCCATGCGCGTGCTCCGCCTGCTGCCGGCGCCGATGCAGGACGACATGATCGAGCGCCTGGCGCGGCTCGACAGCATGGTGCCCGCGAGCCTGGTCGCGGAGGTCGGCACGCTGCTACGCGAGCAGGTGAAGGCGCTGATGCGCGAGGGCGGGATGGTGCCGGGCGGCCCCAAGGTCGCCGCCGAGGTCATGAAGCAGGCCGAGAAGAGTCTCGAGGAGCGCATCTTCGAGGCCCTCGAGGCGCGCGATCCCGAGCTCGTCGCCGCCATCCGCAACCAGCTCTTCACGTTCGAGGACCTGCTGCAGCTCGACAACCGCGGCATGCAGGCGCTCCTCAAGGAGGTGGCACGCGAGGAGCTGCTGCTGGCGCTGAAGACCGCCAGCCCCGGGCTCTCGAGGAAGATCTTCGCCAACGTCTCCAGCCGCGCCGCCGAGATCCTGCGCGAGGATCTCGAGACCGCCGGGCCGGCACGGCTGGCGGACGTCGAGACCGCGCAGGCGAAGATCATCGCGACCATGCGGGAGCTCGAGAGCGAGGGCAAGATCGTGCTCGCGGGAACGGGGCAAGGGGATGCGCTTGTTTGAGCGGGTGCGCCCGCCGTCGGCGGCGATGGAGCCGTTCCCCCCGATCGCCGAGGCGGCACCGGGTCCGGGCGTGGCTACGGTGGCGACTGTGTTTCCGGACTTCGGCCGCGCCGCGGGCGCCGAGGCCGACGGCGCGCCGAGCCCGGCCGACCTCGATGCGCTGCGCGGCGCCGCATACGAGGAGGGGGTCGCGGCGGGCCGCGCCGCGGCCGAGCGCGAGGTGGCGGTGCCGGCGGCGGCGCTCACCGAGGCGCTCGCGGAGCTGGCGCGCTTTCGCGCCGAGCTGCTCGAGCGCTACCAGCGGGAGCTTCTCGAGCTCGCGATCGGCATCGCCCGCAAGGTCGTCCAACGCGAGCTCGCCGAGCACCCCGAGCACTGGCTCGGGATGATCCGCGAGGCGGTCCGCCACGTCCTCGACCGCGAGCGCATCCGCATCCGCGTCGGCAGCGTCCTGCATCGCTTCCTCGTCGCCCAGCTCCCGGCGCTCCGAGACCTCCTCGAGGGGGTCCAGGAGCTCGACCTGGTCGAGGACCCGGCGCTCGCCGAGAACGGCTGCGTCATCGAGAGCCACTACGGCGAGCTCGACCTCGGCGTCGACGGGCAGATGAGCGCCATCCGCGCCGCCCTCACCGGGGGACGCTAGTCTCACGTGAGCGGTCTCGACTTCAGCGCGGTCGCCGAGCAGCTCCGCACCGTCAACCCGGTGCGGGTGAGCGGCAAGGTGACGGACGTCATCGGGCTCGTCATCGAGGGGACGGGTCCCGGCCTGCCGATCGGCGGCGCGTGCACGATCGAGCGCCGCAACGGCGCCGGGGTGGTGCCCGCCGAGGTGGTGGGCTTTCGCCACCGCCGCGTGCTGCTGATGCCGCTCGGCGACGTGACCGGCATCGAGCCCGGGAGCCGCATCGTCGCGGGGCGCGCGCGCCCGGCGGTGCCGGTCGGCCCCGGCCTGCTCGGCCGCACGCTCGACGGCCTCGGGACACCGATCGACGGCGGCCCGCCGATCGCGATCGAGCGCGAGGTGCCGCTGCACGGCCCGCACATCAACCCGCTCGAGCGCACGCCGATCCGAGCGCCGCTCGACCTCGGCATCCGCGCCCTGAACGCGCTCCTCACCTGCGGGCGCGGGCAGCGCCTCGGCGTCTTCGCCGGCTCGGGGGTCGGCAAGAGCGCGCTCCTCGGTATGATCGCGCGCGCGACGCGCGCGCGCGTGAATGTCATCGCGCTGATCGGCGAGCGCGGCCGCGAGGTGCGGGAGTTCCTCGAGCGCGACCTCGGCCCCGAGGGCCTGGCGCGCTCGGTCGTGGTGGTGGCGACCTCGGACCAGCCGCCGCTCGTGCGGGTGCGGGGCGCGTTCCTGGCGACCGCCATCGCCGAGTACTTCCGCGACCGCGGCGACGACGTCATCCTCATGATGGACTCGCTGACGCGCCTGGCGATGGCGCAGCGCGAGGTCGGGCTCTCGGTCGGCGAGCCGCCCTCGGCCCGCGGCTACACGCCGTCGGTGTTCGCGCTGCTGCCGCGGCTGGTGGAGCGCGCCGGCGCCACCGAGCGGGCGACGCTCACCGGCCTCTACACGGTCCTGGTCGAGGGCGACGACATGAACGAGCCGGTCGCCGACACCGCGCGCAGCCTCCTCGACGGCCACGTCGTGCTCGCGCGCACGCTCGCGAACCAGGGGCACTACCCCGCGATCGACGTCCTGCGCAGCATCTCCCGGCTGATGCCGGACATCGTCCCCGCGGCGCAGATGGCGCACGCCAACAAGGTCAGGAGCTGGCTCGCCACCTATGCCGACGCCGAGGACCTGATCAAGATCGGGGCCTACAGCGCCGGCACGAGCGCGCGCATCGACGAGGCGGTCGCCAAGATGGAGCCGATCACGGCCTTCCTGCGGCAGGGTCTCGGCGAGCAGGCGACGCTCGAGGCGAGCTGGCAGGCCCTCGCCGGGCTCGTCGAGGGCTAGCCTGCATGTCTCACCAGGTTTCGTCGCGAGAGCGCGGAGGCGCCTGTGCCGCAAGGCCGCACGGACCGAGGCGCCCGCAGGCATACTCGAGCAGTATGTCGAGGACCGCCGAGGGAGTACGGCCTTGCGGCGCAGGCGCATCCGCGCTCGCAGCAGAAAGCTGGTGAGACATGCAGGCTAACCCGGTGGCGTCCTTCCGCCTGGCACGGCTGCTGCGCCTGCGCACGCAGATGCGTCGGCTCCGTGAGCACGAGGCGGCGGCGCTCGCGGTGCGGGTCGAGGAGCTCGCGCGGAGCGCCGCGGCGACCGGGGCCGCGCGCGCCGACCGGGCCGCAGCCGAGGCGCGGGCGTCGGCCGAGGGGACGCTCACGACGGCGACCCTCGCGCTCGGACGCGACTACGACCGTGCGCTGGCGGCGGCGGAGCGCGCCTGCGTGGCGGCGCTCGGCGACGCCGAGCGCGCGCTTGCGGCCAAGCGCGAGCAGCTCGTGTACTCGCACCGCGAGGAGCGCACGATGCGGCGGCTGGAGGAGACGGAGCGCGCGCGCGCGGCGACGGCCGCGGCGCGTACGGTCGAGCGCGGGCTCGACGAGATCGCGATCGAGCGCTACGAGCGCGGACGGCGGCGGGGGGACGGCGATGACGGCTGAGGCGGCAACCGGCGGACGGGGTCGATGGTGGCTGCGCATGGGACTCGCGGGCGTGCTCGCGATGAAGGTCGCGCTGCTCGGCGCGTGGGGCGCGGGGGCGCCGGCGAGCGCGCGGACGGCGGACGCGGCGGCGGCGGCGGACGCCGAGCCCGCCCCGGCGGTGGCCGCGGGGTCGCCGACCTCGCGCGTACGCGAGCTGCTCGCCGCGCTCGAGCGGCGGCAGGCCGAGCTCGACGAGCGCGAACGCGACCTCGAGGCGCGCGCCGCGCGCGTGCGGCTGCTCGAGGAGGACGTGACGGCGAAGCTCGGCGCGCTCGAGGCCATCGAGCAGCGACTCGCCGGCGCCGCGAAGGCGCGCCGGACGAGCGCCGCGGAGAGCGCCGAGTCGCTCGGGAAGATCTACGCCGCGATGAAGCCCGCGCAGGCGGCGCCGATCCTGGACCGGCTCGACGAGCGGACCATCCTCACCATCTTCGGACGGATGAAAGAGAAGCAGGTGGGCGAGATCCTGCCCCTGATGAGCCGCGAGCGCGCGATCGTGCTGACGGAGGCGCTGGCCGCGCGTCCCTGAGCCGCTCGCAGCAGAAAGCTGGTGTACAGGCTAGTCCACCTGCGCTAGTGGAATCGACTCAGGGCGGCGGCTCGGACGCACGGCTATCCGGCGGTTTCGTCCCCTGTTCTTGTGTACTGTATCGGACTGGCGCATAGTCCAGCTCTCCCCCCATGAGCTCCGCCGGAGGTGGTCTTCTGTCCGAGGAGAGCCGGTCGAGACGGGGTGGCGGGGCGTGCTCCATGCGGCCGCTGCCAGGAAGCCCGCTCGTCTACGACACCAGGGACGGTGATTTCCTGGGTGATCGCGCCGTCGTCCCCGCCTGGTTGATCGCGCAGCTCCGCGCGCTCCTCGCGGGCGTCCTCGCGGTGCGCTCCGGTGGCGCCGCGGAGCCGAGCGTGGCCGAGCACGTGCTCGCACACGACCTGGCGACACAGGGCCGCGCCGTGCTCGAAACCGACGCTTGCGGCGCCGGCGACGTGGGACGGATCGAGATCGCGCTCGCCGTCAGGAGCGAGACCGAGGTCGGGGTCGCGGTGCGGGACGTCTCGTGGCGTGCCGCGCTCCTGCGCGATGTCGACGAGGCGCTGGCGTACGTCACGCACGCGGCCGAGGCGCTCGATTGGGCGGTGGGCGTCCAGGACGGCGAGGGGATCTGCCACTTCGCCAGCACGCGCCTGCTCGAGCTGATGGAGAAGGATGCCTCCTGCCTGCCGGCACCTATCGCCGCGCTCGTCGATCCGGTCTCCGCCGAGGTCCTGGCGCGGGAGCTGCGGAAGCGCCGCCTCGGGGTGACGACGCCCTATCGCGTGCGCCTGCGGTCCGGCGGCGCGGTGCGCGAGCTCGTGCTGTCGCCGATCCCGCTCTTCCAGGGTGACACCTTCGCGGGCTCGATCGCGACCCTGGTCGAGCAGGCGCGCGGCGAGGAGACCGCGCTCGCGCTCGCGCGCTACCGCGAGGACATGCGGACCGTGATGGCGCTCGGCAACGACATCGTCGCGCAGCTCGACGAGCTCACCCGGCTGGAGCACGCCGTCGCGCACGAGCCGCCGGGCGGGGAGCGCCCGCTCGGCCGCAGGCAGGGCTGGGGCGGGTCGGGCCGCACGCCGTCGTCGCGGGAGCAGTGCCTCGCCCTGCTCACGCCGAAGGAGTCCGAGATCGCGACCAGGCTCACCGCCGGCGTCCGGGTTGCCGGGATCGCGGCCGGCCTCGGCATCAGCGTCTCGACGGTGCGGAACCACCTGAAGTCGATCTTCCGGAAGCTCGACGTCGGGTCGCAGCTCGAGCTCGTGACCCTGCTCGCGCGCTGAGCCGCGCGCCCGCCGGCGCGGGGGGCAATTCCTGCCGGCAGGGAGGCGATGCTGCCGCCCGACCGCGGCGCGCGGCGCGACGGCGCGGGCGTCTCCTCCTGGCACCGGCCTTGCTCGGGCCCCGGTACGATGCGACTCGGAGCGCTGCCTCTCGGGGAGAGTGCCGGACCCGTGCCCGCCGGCGGCGGCACCGTCGCGGCCGCGGGCGCCGGTCCGGCGCCCGCCGCTTTCGCGGTGGCGTTGCTGTCGAGCCGCGGACCGCTGGCGGGCGTCCTCGCGGGCGTCGGCGCGTCGGAGGCGGAGGGCGCACCCGCGGGCGTGGTGCCGCCCGGAGCGGGACAGGAGCCCGAGCTCGAGGGCGGCGAGGGGCAGCCGATCGACCTGGTGACGCTGCTGGCGGCGGTCGGAGCCGAAGCGGTGCCGGCTGCCGGTGGATCGGCGGCGGGTGGAGGCGCGGCGGCGGTCGCGGCGGTCCCGGATGCGTCCGCGGCGGCCGCGGCGGTCGACGTCGAGAGCGCTGCTGCGGCGGGCGCCGGTCCGGCGGCCGGCGTGGCGGCGTCGGCGGCGGCAGGAGCGGCCGTGCCGACGGTGGCCCGCGCCCCGAGCGGGCCCGACCGGGTCGTTGCCGGCGCCCAGGCGGTCGCGCCACGCGACGTCGGGACGGCGGCCGCGGGGAGCGCTGGCGGCAGCGCGGTCGGCGACGTCCCGGCGGATGCGTTCGCCGAGGTCGCCGGGCGCGTCCGCAGTGGCGTCACCGCGGAGGCCGCCGCGCGTGCCCCCCGCCCACTTGGCGGAGCGACGCCGGCGGACGCCGCCCAGGTTGGCGGCGGACGGACGGGCGCCGCGGTCGCGCCGGCCGCTCGCGCCGACTCCGGCGTGGCGGTCGCAGGCGGGGCACCGCCGACGGCAGCGGCCGAGGCGGAGGCCGCCGCGACGGCAGCGACGCTCGCGACCCTGGCGCGCGATCCGCGCAGGGTGGGGACGGGTGACGCGCATGCCGCGACGGTGGTTGCCGCGCGCGCGGCGCGGACGGGCGGCGGCGCCGCCGCGCCCGCGGCGGCCACCCCCGCCGACGACCTGGTGCCCGCGTCCGACCTCGCCGAGGACGACGCCGGCCGTCCGCCGGCGGGCGCTCCGGCGAGCGGGCGCCCCGAGCGGCTCGGTGCCGGCGCGATCGCCGCGGAGGCCGGGCGGCAGGGCAGCCTCGAGCGCGATCCCGGTCGACCGGGTCCGGGCGGACAGGGCGGACAGGGCGACCAGCCGGTGCCGCCCGCGAGCGCGCCGGCGGCGCCGGCCGCACGCGCCGCCGCGGGCACGGTCCCGGCGCCGCGCCCGGAAGCGTGGGCGGCCGGGGCGCCGCTCGTCGACCGCGTCGTGCACGCGCTCCAGCTCTCGGCGGCGCGCGACGGATCCGAGATCCGGGTGCGGGTCGAGCCCGAGGGCCTCGGGCACATCGACGTGCGGGTGCAGCTCCGCGAGGACGGCGTGCGCGTCGTCGTCGTGGCGGAGCACGAGGCGACGCGCGCCCTCATCAGCAGCCAGCAGCACCTCCTCGAGGCGGCGCTGGCGCGGACCGAGCTCCGTCTGAGCGGCTTCACCGTCGGCTCGAGCCTGGGCGAGGAGAGCGGCCGCTTCGCCGGCGCCGAGCGCGACCAGGCGGGCGGGGCCGGCCCCGACGGTGGCATTCGGACTTCCGAGACCGCGGCGGGCGACGACGAGGCGGGGCTCCGCCCGGCGGTCGCGCCCGGCCGCTTGAGCGTGAGGGTGTGACGTCATGATCGATCCGACCCTGGCGGCCTCGGCGGCCGCGACCGGCCTCGAGCTCCTGCGCGGCGCGACCGCGACCGAGGAGCCGAAGCCGAACGACGTCGTCGACAAGAGCGACTTCCTCCGGCTCCTGATCACGCAGCTCCAGAACCAGGACCCGTTGAACCCCCTCGACAGCGCCAACTTCTCGGCGCAGCTCGCGCAGTTCTCCGCGCTCGAGCAGCTCACCCAGATCAACGAGGGCGTCGGCAGGCTCGGCGGCGACGCGGCCGGCGGCGGCGACGGCCTCGGTATGCTCGGCTTCCTCGGCACCGAGGTCCGTGCCCTCAGCAGCGAGCTCGCCGTCGAGGGCGGGGTGGCGCGCGCGCTCGAGTTCGAGATTCCGTCGGCCGGCAACGTCACGGCCCAGATCGTCGACGCGAGCGGCCGGCAAGTGGCGGATCTCGACCTCGGCGCGCTGCCGGCGGGCCGGCACGTGCTCGATCCGGCGAGCGTCGCCGGGGCGCCGCCGCTCGCCGACGGCACCTACACCGTGCTGGTCACGTTCGACGACGGCACGACCGACGTCCCGATCCAGCCCACCCTCACCGGGCGCGTCACGGGCGTGGACTTCGTCGGCGACGTCCCGGTGCTGCTCCTCGGGGAGACGCGGGTCGCCCTCGAGGACGTGTTCCAGATCCGCGAGTCCGGGTCCACGACATCATAGGATAACCATCGCAGCGAAGGAGGCAGGTCATGGCGATTTTCGGAGCACTCTCGACGGCACGCAGCGGGCTGGTGGCCACCGGCGCCGCCCTCAGCGTCACCGGCAACAACATCGCGAACGTGAACACGATCGGGTTCAAGGGCAGCCGCACGGAGTTCTCGGACCTGCTGTCGGCCCAGGGCGGCGGCGGCCCGGCCAGCCGCATCGGCCTCGGCGTGCGCATCGGGCGTGTCAACCAGTCGTTCACCCAGGGCAACATCGAGAGCAGCGGGCGGCCGACCGACCTGGCGATCGAGGGCAACGGCTTCTTCGTCATCCGGACGGGAGACGGGCTGCTGTTCTCGCGCGCCGGCAACTTCCGCCTCGACGTCGAGGGCAAGCTCGCGACCTTCGACGGGCTGCCGGTCCAGGGCTTCGCGCTCAACAACGCCTTCCTGCCGGTCGGCGCGCCCACCGACATCGAGCTCACCGGTGCCAGCAGCCAGCCGCGCGCGACCACGCTGGTCGAGCTCAAGGCCAACCTGCGCGCCGACGCGCCGCTGATCACCGGCGGCTTCGACGGCACCGACTTCGACTCCGCCTTCGCGACCTCGAACTTCACCAACTCGATCGACGTCTTCGACTCCCTCGGCGCGCGCCACACCATCCACTTCTTCTTCACGCGCACGGCCGCCAACGCCTGGGAGTACAACGTCGGCGTCGACGACGGCGAGATCGGGGGCACCGACGGCGACCTCACCGTGCTCGGCGGCGGCGCGCTGACCTTCAACCCCGACGGCTCGCTCGCCACCGCGGCGCCCGACCCCGGGACCGTCAACGTCACCTTCGACGGCGCCAACGCCCAGGACATCGAGCTCCACTTCGGCACCCCGAACCCTGACGAGGAGGCCGGCGAGGGCATCGACGGCATCACCCAGTTCGCCGGGCCGTCGGCGGTGAGCTTCCAGCAGCAGAACGGCTTCGGCGCCGGCCAGCTCCTCGGTCTCGAGTTCAGCGAGGAGGGCCTGGTGACGGGCATCTTCGACAACGGGCAGAGCCGGGCGCTCTTCCAGGTCGCGCTCGCGAGCTTCATCGCGCCCGACGCCCTGCTGCCGCTCGGCAACGGCCTCTTCCGGGAGTCCGTGGACTCCGGCTCGCCGGCGATCGGCGTGCCGCAGTCGGGCGGCCTCGGGACGGTGATCGGGGGCGCGATCGAGCTCTCGAACGTGGCGCTGGCGCAGGAGTTCATCGACCTCATCTCCCTGCAGCGCAGCTTCCAGGCGAACGCCCGGGTGATTACCTCGAGCGACCAGCTTCTGAACGATCTGATCAACATCGTGCGGTAGCCGTCCGGGGGCGGCGGCGCCGTCCGCCGCCGGCCGACCGGTCGCCCCGCGCGCGGCGCGGGCCCCGTCCGCGCCGCCGTCGGAGGGGTTCTCCGACACCGCCGCGGTCAGTTTCCTGACCCCGGCCGCCGCGGTGGCCGCGTCACGACCGCGGCGCCGCGCCGGAAGTCGGCGTCGTCACACGGCTTTCGCGCCGGGGTGCCGCCGCGCTGCCCGGGGCATACGCCTTGCTCACCCGCTCGTCGGACCCGACCGCGGGTCCGTCATCGAGATCGCGAGGGGGGGCGGCATGGCCGAGGAGGAGGCGGAGAAGAAGGAGGAGGACGAGGGGTCCGCCGAGGAGGCGGAGGCCCCGGCCAAGCGCTCGAAGCTGCCGCTGCTCCTGGGGCTCGTCGTGCTGCTGGCGGGCGCGGGCGGGGCGGCCTGGTACCTCGGGCTGCTGCCGTTCGGCGGCGCCGCGCCCGAGGGTGCCGAGGCGGTGGCGGCGCACGACCCTACCACCGGCATGGTGGATCCCTCCAAGCTCGGCGCGATGCTGGCCCTCGAGCCCTTCATCGCCAACCTCTCCGACGCGAGCGGCGGGCGCTACCTCAAGACGACCTTCCAGCTCGAGTTCGAGGCCGACGCCGTGCCGCACGAGGCCGAGAGCCGGATGCCGCAGATCCGCGACCTCCTGCTCACACTGCTGACGAGCAAGAGCTTCGACGAGATCCGCACCCCGGCGGGCAAGCAGAACCTGCGCGAGGACATCATCAACCGCGTCAACCAGGTGCTCGACGGGCCGACCGTCCGCGCCGTCTACTTCACGGAGTTCATCGTCCAGTGAGCGAGACGCTCTCGCAGGAGGAGGTCCAGGCGCTGCTGCGCGGCGTCGAGGAGGGCGAGGTCGCCGCCGGCGACGCCGCGCCGCCGGCGGGGGAGGTTCGCGCCTACGACCTCGTTGGCGAGGAGCGCTACGTCGGGCAGCGCTTTCACGCCATCGAGCTCGCCCACGAGCGCTTCGTGCGGCGGCTGCACCAGAGCCTGACCGCGTACCTCGGGGCCCCGCCCACCGTGACCGCGGGGAAGCAGGACCTGGTGCGCTACGGGACCTTCCGGAACCGCGTCGAGGCGCCCGCGAGCCTGCACCGCTTCACGATGGCGCCGCTCGCGGGGCAGGGGATCGTGCTGCTCTCGCCGGCGCTCGCCTTCGGCCTGGTCGACCGCGCCTTCGGCGGCCCGGGGCGCCTGCCCGAGGGCCAGGGCCCGCGGCCGGCCTCGGCGATCGAGCTGCAGGTGATCCAGCGTGTGGTGACGGGGATCCTCGCCGACCTCGGAGCGGCGTGGGCGAAGCTGCACCCGGTGACGTTCGGGTTCGCCGCGTCGGAGGTCAGCCTGGCCTCGGTGGCGCTGATGGCGGCGAGCGACCTCATTCTGCTGCTGCCGGTCGAGTGCGACATCGGCACCGGCCCGGCGCCGCTCACCATCGGCCTGCCGTTCCCGAGCCTGGAGCCGCTCAAGGCCAAGCTCGGCGCCCCGCGCGCGGCCGCGACCGTCGTGCCCGACGCGGCGTGGCGGCGGACGATCGGCGGGGCGATCCGCGCGGCCAGCGTCGAGGTGACGGCGGAGCTCGGGACGCGCGAGGTCTCGGCGCGGCAGGTGCTGGCGTGGCGGCCGGGCGACGTGCTCGCGCTCGGCTCGGCGACGGACGATCCGCTGTCGCTGTGCGTGGGCGGGCAGCCGCTCCTGCGCGGCGTGCCGGGGGTCAGCCGGGGGAACAACGCGGTGCGCATTCTCGGACCCGAGGGGTAGCGGAGGAGACGATGGCTGAGACGGAGCAGGAGATCGCCGCGACCGCGGTCGCGGCCAACGGCGACGGGACCAACCTCGAGCTGATCCTCGACGTGCCGCTGGCGGTGACGGTCGAGCTCGGGCGCGTGCGCATGCCGGTGCGGGAGCTCCTCGGCCTGAGCGCGGGCTCGGTCGTCGAGCTCAGCAAGCTCGCCGGCGAGCCGCTCGACGTGCTGATCAACGGCAAGCCCGTCGCGCGCGGCGAGGCGGTGATGGTGAACGACAAGTTCGGCGTGCGGCTGACGGAGATCGTGAGCCCGACCGAGCGCGTGGAGCGCTTGCGATGACGGTCGAGCCGGGGCTGCTGGCGCTGCTCGGCCTGCTGGTCGTGGGAGGGAGCGCGACGCACTGGTGGCTCGGCCGGCGCGGGCCGGCGGCGGAGGGTCCGATCCGCGTCGTCGCCAGCCGGGCGCTCGGCGCCAAGCGCGCCCTCGCCCTGGTCGAGGTGGACGGCGTGCGTCTGCTGCTCGGCTGCACCGACGAGCGCATCGCGTGCCTGGCGCGGCTCGAGCGGCCGGCGGGCGCGGCGGCGCTGCGCGCCGTCGGCGCGCGCGGGGACGGCTCCTGACGCGCTGGCGGACAGCGGGCGCGGCGCTCCTCGCGGGAGCGCTGGCGCCGGGCGTGGCGCTGCCGGCGCCGGCGCTGTCGGTCGCCGTCGGCGAGGCCGACGGCGACCGGCTGGCGATGACCGTCCAGCTCGTCCTGCTCTTCACGCTGCTCTCGTTCGCGCCCGCGATCCTGATCGGGATGTCGGCGTTCGTGCGCACGGTGATCGTGCTGTCGTTCGTGCGCCAGGCCGTCGGCACCCAGCAGATGCCGCCGAACCAGGTCATCATCGCGCTCGCCCTCTTCCTCACCTCGTTCGTCATGATGCCGACCCTCCGCCAGGTCCATCAGGCGGCGGTGGTGCCGTATCTCGAGGAGGACAGCAGCGCGGTCGAGGCCCTCGGCGCCGGGTTCGCGCCGCTGCGCGACTTCATGCTGCGCCAGACTCGCGAGAAGGACCTCGCGCTCTTCCTCGGCATCGGCAACCACCCGCGGCCGGCGACGCCGGCCGACGTGCCGGCCGAGATCGTCATCCCGGCGTTCCTGATCTCCGAGCTCAAGACCGCCTTCCAGATCAGCTTCATGATCTACATCCCGTTCCTCGTCCTCGACATGGTGGTCGCGTCCATCTTGACGTCGATGGGCATGATCACCTTGCCGCCGATCCTGATCTCGCTGCCGTTCAAGCTGATGATCTTCGTCCTCGTGGACGGCTGGAACCTCCTGATCAGCTCCCTCATCCGGAGCTTCCAGTGAGGGGGGCGCGATGACCCCGGAGACGGTGCTCGCCCTCGGGCGCGACGCCCTCGAGATGTCGCTGATCCTCGCCGGGCCGGTGCTCGCCCTCGGGTTGATCGCGGGCCTCGTGGTCGCGGTCTTCCAGGCCCTCACCCAGATCCACGAGATGACCCTGACCTTCATCCCGAAGATCGGCGCCGCGATCCTGGCGCTGGCGCTCTTCGGGCCGTGGATGCTGCAGAAGATGGTGAACTACACGACCGCCCTGTTCGAGGCGATTCCGGGGCTGACCCGATGAGCCTCTCCCGCGCCCTCCTCGACGCCTCGCCGGCCTGGCTGATGCTGCTCGTCCTGGTGCTGGCGCGGGTCGGCGGGCTGTTCGTTCTGGCGCCGATCTTCGGCTCGTTGATCGCGCCGGTGCGCGCGCGCGCGGCGCTGGTGTTCTTCGTCGCGGTGGCGATGCTGCCCGTGCTGCCGCTCGCGCGCGGCGAGGAGCTGGTGGCGGCCATGAGCCCGCTCGGCCTGGTCGGCGCGGTGGTGGGCGAGGTCGCGGTCGGCGCCGCCATCGGCCTCGCGGCGCAGTACGTGTTCGGCGGCATGCAGCTCGCCGGGCAGCTCAGCGGCATCCAGATGGGCACCGGGCTCTCGAACCTGGTCGATCCCCAGACCGGCGGGCAGCTCACGACGATGGCGCAGTGGGCGAACGTCATGGCGCTGCTGGTCTTCCTCGCGGTCGACGGCCACCACCTCCTGCTCCGCGCCGTGGCGGAGAGCTTCGCGCTGGTCGCGCTCGGCGGCGGGCTCCCCGCCGGCGACGGCATCGCGCTCCTGCTCATGCTCGCCGGCGGCCTGTTCGTGATCGCCCTCAAGATCGCGGCGCCGGTGATGCTGCTGGTGCTGCTGGTGAACGCCGCCATGGGCGTGCTGGCGAAGGTCATCCCGCAGCTCAACGTGTTCATCGTCGGCTTCCCGCTGAACGTGGCGGCCGGCCTCTTCGGCATGATGGCGGCGCTGCCCTACGCGGTGCAGCTCCTCGGGACCTCGTTCCACGAGGTCGGGTACTCGATCACCGCCATCCTGGCGGCCCTGGACTGAGCGCATGGCGGACGGCGGCGACAAGGACCAGGCGAGCAAGACCGAGGAGCCGACACCGAAGCGGCGCGAGGAGGCCCTCGCCGAGGGCCAGACCCCGCGCTCGGTCGAGGTGACCTCGACGGCCGTCCTGCTGGCGGCGCTGCTGGCGCTCTCGCAGAGCGGGCCGGCCGCGGTGACCTCGCTGCGCGAGATGATGCGCGCGCAGATCCTCGGCGTCACCCGCGCCGACCTGACGTTCGCCGACGTCGGCGAGCTGGCGCACGGCATCGCGGCGGCGGGCTTCGCGGTGCTGGCGCCGGTGCTGGCCGCGACCGTGGTGGTGGCGCTGGCGAGCTCGATCGCGCAGGTGGGGCTCCGGGTGCTCCCGAAGAAGCTCGTGCCCGACGCCAAGAAGATCTCGCCGGTCAGCGGCTTCGAGCGCATCTTCTCGCGCCGGGGGCTGGTCGAGCTCGTGAAGTCGCTGGTCAAGATCGCGCTCGTGGCCTGGATCAGCTGGCACATCCTGGCCACGGCGCAGGACCAGATCGGCGGCCTGGTCGGCAGCCACCCGCGCGAGATCCTGGAGGTGGTCGGCAGCGAGCTCCGCCGCCTGGTCGCCTGGGTGCTGGGCGCGCTCGCGGTCCTCGCGGCCTTCGACTACGGCTGGCAGCGCTGGGAGCACGACCAGAGCCTGCGCATGACGCGCGCCGAGGTGAAGGACGAGCGGCGCCAGGCCGAGGGCGATCCCCAGATCCGCCAGCGCGTGAAGCGCGCCTACCAGGAGCTCGGCCGCGGCCGGAGCCTCGCCGACGTGCCGACCGCCGACGTGGTCATCACCAACCCGGTGCACGTCGCGGTGGCGCTGCGCTACGTCGCCGGCGAGATGTCGGCGCCGCGCGTGGTGGCCAAGGGGGCCGAGCACATGGCGGCGCGCATCAAGGAGATCGCGCGTCGGAGCGGCGTGCCGATCGTCGAGCGCCGCGCGCTCGCGCGGGCGCTCTTCCGGACGGTGCCGGTCGGCAAGGAGATCCCGGCGACGCTCTTCCGCGCCGTCGCCGAGATCCTGGCGTACATCTACGGTCTCCGGGCCGCCCGGAGGGTCGGGTAGGCCATGGCGGCGCGACCGGCACCCGGCGGCGTGGTGGCGCGCCTGATCGGGGGCGGCGAGCTCCTGGTGCCGCTCGCCTTCGTGGTGGTGGTCATCGTCATGGTGATCCCGCTGCCGACGGTGCTCCTCGACCTCCTGCTCACCCTCAACATCTCGCTCTCGCTGATCATCCTGCTGGTGGCGATGTACACGCTCCGCCCGCTCGAGTTCTCGACCTTCCCGTCGGTGCTGCTGGTGACGACGCTCTTCCGCCTGTCGCTGAACGTCGCCTCGACGCGTCTCATCTTGCTGCGCGGCGCCGAGGGCCCCTCGGCGGCCGGGGCGGTGATCCAGGCGTTCGGCAACTTCGTCGTCGGCGGCAGCTACGTCGTCGGCCTCGTGGTCTTCCTGATCCTGGTGGTCATCAACTTCGTCGTCATCACCAAGGGGTCGGGACGCATCGCCGAGGTGGCGGCGCGCTTCACCCTCGACGCCATGCCCGGGAAGCAGCTCGCGGTCGACGCCGAGCTGAACTCCGGGATGCTCACCGAGCGCGAGGCGCGCGAGCGCCGCCGCAGCATCGAGGCGGAGGCGGACTTCTACGGCGCCATGGACGGCGCCAGCAAGTTCGTGCGCGGCGACGCCATCGCCGGCCTCCTGATCGCGGCGATCAACATCGTCGGCGGCCTCTTCATCGGCATCGTGCAGCGCAACCTGGCGCTGCAGGAGGCGGCCGAGATCTACACCGTCCTGACGATCGGCGACGGCCTGGTGTCGCAGCTCCCGGCGCTCCTGATCTCGACGGCGGCCGGCATCATCGTCACGCGCGCCGCCTCGGGCACCAACCTCGGCAGCGAGGTCACCGCGCAGATCCTGCTGAACCCGCGCGTGCTCGGGCTGGTCGCGGCCATCCTCGGGAGCTTCGCGCTCCTCCCGGGCCTGCCGTTCCTGCCCTTCGTGGTGCTGGCGGGGGCGGTCGGCGGGCTCGCGTACGTCACCGACCGCGAGCAGCCCGCCCCCGAGGAGCCGGCGGCGAAGGAGGCGCACGGCGCGCGCCGGCCCGACCCGGCCGCCGACCTGCCGGCGCCGCTCGACCTCCTCGAGCTCGAGGTCGGCTACGAGCTGGTGCCGCTCGCCGACGCCGAGCAGGGCGGCGAGCTGGTCGAGCGCATCCGGAGCCTCCGCCGCCAGCTCGCGCAAGAGATGGGGCTGGTCGTGCCGCCGGTGCACATCCGCGACAACCTGCAGCTCAAGCCCGGCGAGTACGCCATCCTGCTCAAGAGCACCGAGATCGCGCGCGGCGAGCTCCGCATGGGGCACTACCTGGCGATCAACCCGGGAGGCGCCGGTCCGGCGGTGCCCGGGGTGCCGACCAAGGAGCCGGCGTTCGGCCTGGACGCCCTCTGGGTGGCGGCCGGCGACCGCGACCAGGCGCAGCTCGCGGGCTACACCGTCGTCGACGGCGCGACCGTCGTCGTCACGCACCTGACCGAGCTCATCCGCCGCCACGCGCACGAGCTGCTCGGCCGCCAGGAGGTGCAGAACCTCCTCGACGGCCTCGCCAAGACCAACCCCAAGGCGGTGGAGGAGCTGGTCCCACAGACCCTCACGCTCGGCGCCGTGCAGAAGGTGCTGCAGAGCCTGCTGCGCGAGCACGTGAGCATCCGCGACGTGCTGACGATCGTCGAGGCGCTCGCCGACCACGCCACCGTCACCAAGGACCCGCTGGCGCTCACCGAGCACGTCCGGCAGGCGCTGTCGCGCTCGATCGTGAACCGCTTCCTGACGCCCGACCGGGTGCTGCCGCTCGTCACCCTGTCGCCGCGTCTCGAGAAGATCATCGCGGAGGCGGTGCACCGCACCGAGGACGGCACCTACCTCGCCCTCGAGCCCAGCCTGGCGCAGCGCCTGCTCGGCAAGCTCGCCGCGTGGAGCGAGCAGTTCGCCCTGCAGGGGCAGCAGCCCCTGGTACTGTGCTCGAGCGGGGTGCGCGGCCACCTGCGCCGGATGACCGAGCGCTTCCTGCCGAGCCTGTCGATCATCGCGCCCGGCGAGATCCCGGCGAACGTCAAGATCCACTCGCTCGGCGTGGTGGCGCTCGACGAGGAGGAGCGCGGCGTGCGGCCCGCCCTCGGCACGGCCGCAGCGGTGCCGGCGGTGGAGGGCGCCCTCTGATGCGTCTCAGACGCTTCACGGGGGCCGACCCCGGCGCCGCGCTGCGGCGCGTGAAGGAGGTGCTCGGGCCCGAGGCGGTGATCCTCGCGACCCGGGCGTGTCCGGAGGGCGGGGTCGAGATCACGGCCGCCGTCGACCTCGACTCCGCCGTCCTCGAGCGCGACGAGCGCCCGGCGGGACGCGCGCCCGCGGCCGGCGGGCCCGACCTGGCGGAGATCGCCCGCGAGCTCCGCCTCCTCGGCGCCCGCGTGCAGCGCATGGACCGCGGCCTCCGGGGCGCGGCGCACCCCGGCCGCGGCCTCGGCGCCGAGGCGCGCGCGCTCGCCGAGCGGCTGGTGCTGCACGGCATCGACGCCGAGCGCGCCACCCGGGTCGGGCAGAGCTTCGCGCGCGCGCGCGGGCGCGGCGCGGCGGAGACGGCGGCGCTCGCGGAGGGCCTGGCGCGGCACGTGCTGCTGCCGGACGCGACGCCGGCCGAGGCGCGCGTCACGGCGTTCGTCGGCCCGACGGGCGGCGGCAAGACGACGACCGTCGCCAAGCTGGCGGCCGCGCGCCTGGCGCGCGGCGGCGCCGCGGTCGGGCTGGTGATGGCGGACACCTATCGCATCGGCGCGGCGGAGCAGCTCGGCGCCTACGCGCGCCTCCTCGGCGTCCCGATGCAGGTCGCGGGCGACGCCGGCGCGCTCGCGGGGGCGCTGGCGCGCTTCGCGGACCGCGACGCGGTCTACGTCGACACCGCGGGGTTCGGGGGCGACCCCGCCGCGGTGCGCGACCTCCGGCGGCTGCTCGCGGGCGCCGGCGACGACCTCGCGGTGACGGCGGTGGTGAGCGCGGCCACGTCCGCGGCCGCCCGCGACCGTCTCTGGACGCGCCTCGAGCCGCTGGCGCCGCGTGCCGGCGTGGTGACGAAGCTCGACGAGGCCCCGGGGCTCGGCGCGACCTGTAGCTGGCTCTGCGACGTGGGCGTGCGCCTGCGCTGGCTCGGCACCGGACAGCGGGTGCCGCAGGATCTGACCGAGGCGAGCGCCGACGCGCTCGCCCACTGGCTGCTCGCGGCGTGAGCGGGGACGGAGGGAGGACGGTGGCCAATCAAGCGGAAGGGCTCGAGCTCGGGACGGTGGCGGGTCCGGCGGCGGACGCCGGCGTGCACACCATCGCGGTCGCGAGCGGAAAGGGCGGGGTCGGCAAGACCAACGTCGTCGCCAACCTGGCGGTGGCGCTGCAGCGGCACGGGCGCCGGGTGGTGGTGGTCGACGCCGACCTCGGGCTCGCCAACGTCGACACGCTGCTCGGGCTGAACCCGCGCGCCACGCTCCGGCACGTACTGCGCGGCGAGTGCGCGATCCAGGACACCGTCGTCGAGGGACCGGCGGGGATCCGCGTCGTGCCCGCGGCGAGCGGCTTCGAGGAGCTGACGCAGCTCTCGCACGAGCAGCGGCTGCACCTGCTGGCGCAGGTCGACTCGCTCGAGGGGAGCTGCGACGTCGTGCTGATCGACACCGGCGCGGGCATTTCCCAGAACGTGCTCTTCTTCGCGACCGCGGCGCAGCAGACGCTGGTCGTCGTCACCCCCGACCCGACGTCGCTCACCGACGCCTACGCGCTGATCAAGGTGCTCGCGACGCGCTACGCCGAGCGCAGCTTCGGCGTGCTGGTGAACATGGCGCGCAGCGAGTGGGAGGCGCGCCGGACCTTCACCCAGCTCCTGCGGGTGGCCGAGCGCTTCCTGCACGTGAGCCTCGACTGGGTCGGCTGGGTGCCGCTCGATCCCGAGGTCGGCGAGGCGGTGCGCCGCCAGCAAGCGGTGCTGGACCTGGCGCCGGGCGCACCGGCGAGCCGGGCCTTCCGCGAGGTCGCGGAGCGCCTGGCGCGGGGCCCGGAGACGCGCACGCCCAAGGGCGGGCTGCAGTTCTTCTTCGCGCGCCTGCTGGCGCGGCGCCAGGACGGGTGAGCGAGTGCGAGGAGCCGCCCCCAGCAAGCGCTCGGCGCCGGCGCGGCGGCCCGGCACGCGCGCTCCGACGCACCCGTCGGAGGAGACCGTCCGGCAGTACCTGCCGCTGGTACGCTGGCTCGTGCAGCGCCTCGCCGCGCGCAAGCCCCCGCAGGTCGAGATCGACGAGATGGTGAGCTGGGGCATCGAGGGCCTGCTCGACGCGCTCACGAAGTACGACCCCCGCAAGCAGGCGGCGTTCGAGACCTACGCGCAGTTCCGCATCCGCGGGGCCATCCTCGACCGGCTGCGCGGCATGGACTGGGTGTCGCGCAGCATCCGCCAGAAGGCGAGCCTGCTCGAGAAGACCTATCAACGCCTGGAGGCGTCGCTCGGGCGGCCGGCGACCGAGGAGGAGGTGGCCGAGGCGCTCGATCTCTCGCTGCCGGCGCTGCACGCGCTCCTGGCCGAGGTCGGCCAGATGAGCCTGTTCAGCCTCGAGGACCTCGGGATCGACGGCGGCCGCGACCGGCTGCAGATCGAGCGCGCGCTCGGCGGCGACGCCCACGATCCGATGCAGGAGGTGCTCGGCCGCGAGCGCGCGCGGCTGGTGGCCGACGCCATCACGCGCCTCCCCGAGAAGGAGCGCACGGTGGTGGCGCTCTACTACCACGACGGGCTGACGATGAAGGCCGCGGGAGCGGTGCTCGGGTTGACCGAGTCCCGCGTCTCGCAGCTCCACGCCCAGGCGCTGCTGCGCATGCGCGGCCTGCTGCACGAGCACTTCGGCGGGGCGGAGTAGGGGGAGGACGACATGAGCGAGCTCGCGACGTGGATCGGTCCGGTCCTGGACGTGGCGGTCATGGCGCTGCTCGGCGCCGCCCTGTGGCGGCTCGGCGACCCGAGCGCGGCGTGGCGCGCGCGCGAGGAGGGGCTCCGCGAGGCGGTGCGCGCGCTCCAGACCCTGATCGGCGACGCGGAGCGCCAGGCGCGCGTCCTCGACGAGCGTCTGGCGGCGCACGCGCGCGCGCTGCGCGTGCTGGTCGAGGCCGCCCATACGGACGCGGACGGCGGCGACACGACCGCGCTCGGCGAGCGCGTGCGCGTGCTCGCCGCACGGGCGGTGCCGGTCGAGGAGATCGCGCGCCGCCTCGACGTGCCGGTGGCCGAGGCGCGCGTGCTGGTGGCACTCGGGGAAACCGGACGCGGCGGCGCCGCACCCGGCAAGAACGGCGCGGCAGAATCTGCCGCCTGAGCGCCGGGCGCGCGCGGGGTGGGCGGCGCGGCGGTGGCATGCGCGTTGCTCGACTCGCGGCAGCCCGGTTGGGACGAACGACATGAACGCAGGCATCCACTCGGCGGTCTCGGGAAGCATCGCGGCGCAGGTGCGCCTGGACGCGATCGCCAACAATCTGGCCAACGCCAGCACGCCCGGCTTCAAGGCGGCGCGCTACGTCCAGGCCGCCGAGCAGGTCGGCACGCCGCTCGCGAGCCCGGGGGCGGTCGCGACGCCGGTGGTGAGCGGTCACCTCGAGACCGACTACGGGCAGGGTCCGATCCACGAGAGCGGCAACACCCTCGACGTCGCGCTCGCGGGCGAGGGCTTCCTGGTGGTCGCGACCGAGCGCGGCGAGCGCCTCACCCGGCGCGGCAATCTCGCGGTCGACGTCGAGGGCTTTCTGACGGCGTCGGACGGGTCGCGGGTGCAGGGGCAGGGGGGCGACATCCAGATCCCGCCGGGTCCGCTCGTGATCACGCCCGACGGCGCGGTGCGGGTCGACGGCGGCGAGGTCGGGACCGTGCGGGTCGCGACCGTGGCCGAGCCGGCGCGGCTGGTGCGCGAGGCGGGCACGGTGTTCGCGCCCGGCGAGCAGCCGCTCGTCGACGTCGAGCCCGGGACGGTGCGGATCGTCCAGGGCGCGGTCGAGGGCGCCAACGCGTCGCCGGTCGAGAGCCTGATGGCGCTCATCGAAACCGTGCGGGGCTTCGAGGCGTACATGCGGGCGGCCGAGCGGCTCGACGGCGCGACGGGCCGGGCGATCAGCGACGTCGGCAGGGTGTGAGCGAGGGCATGGGGAGGCGAGGATGATACGCGCGTTGTACACGGCCACGACCGGGCTCGAGGCCCAGCAGCTCAACATCGACGTCATCGCCAACAACCTGGCGAACGTCTCGACCACCGGCTTCAAGCGCAGCCGTCCCGACTTTGAGG
>Ga0302046_10001277_pt1 | contig 23623 bp, 22 predicted proteins | sample RVTome_11_FD_200261 | JGI IMG/M metagenome (GOLD analysis project Ga0302046, IMG submission 200261) | Soil microbial communities from uranium-contaminated site in the Upper Colorado River Basin, Wyoming, United States - RVT147D111 (version 2) ... | reverse complement strand
GCCAGCCGCCCGCCGCCCGCCCGGCCAGCGTCCCTGCGTAGATCACCCAGGCCACCAGCGAGAAGAACGCGAGCGGATCGAACGTGAACGCGCTGCCCCAGGCCGTGCGCGCCCACAGGGCGCCCAGCATGAGCCCCACCGTCAGGAACGGAAAGCCGAGCGCCAGCGTGCGGAACGTCAGCCGATCGAGCGTGGCCAGCGCCGGCAGGCGGTAGTAGAAGGCCCCCGGCCGCTTGGTCTTGAGCTGGCGCTCCTGCAGCAGGTACATGATCCCGCCCACGAAGTTGAAGACGAAGGCCGCGATGCCGATCACCGCCAGCGCGATGTGGATCCAGATCCACGCGCTCGCCAGCGCCGGCGCCAGCATCCCCGGCCGCCCGGTCGTCGTGGCCTTGAGGCTGAGCAGGACCACGATCGGCAGGACGAAGGCCCCGAGCACGCGCACGCCGGTGCGGTGCTCGAGCAGCAGCTGGAGCAGCACGATCACCCAGACGCCGACCCAGATCGCGTCGGGCAGGTTGCCCAGGGGGGGCGCCGCGCCCTCCACGGCGCGGACGATGAGGGAGACGGTCTGCGCCGCCCAGCCGGCCAGCGTGGCCAGCACCGCCAGGCGATGGACGAGATCCTGCCGCTGCACGAGGTACGCGAGCGCGAGCCCCATCGCGCAGATGTAGGCGACCACCGCGACACTGATCAGACTCGGGTACATGCCGACGGAAAGGTCAATGGCTACGGGATATTACCACAATGCCCCCAAGAAGGTCGGGAATCAGGCGGGGGCGCTCAGCTGGACGATGGAGGCCACGGGTCGCCAGTAGCCCTGCCGGTGGGCCACGAGGTCGAAGTGGGGCGAGCCCCAGTCCTCCACCAGCGCCGGGCCCGCGTTCCACCGCGCCCGGCGATCGACCTCCTTGAGGTACGCGCGGCATTCGCGGCAGGCCGAGACCAGATAGCCTTCCTCCTTCGCCTCCTCGGGGGTGAGCCGCACGAGATGCTGGGCGCCGTCCACGCCGCAGAATGGACACCGGAGCTTGGCGAACAGCCAGGCCCCGCCGCAGAGGTGGCAGGCCAGCCGGCGCCGGCCGTCCTCGATCACGTCCGTGAAGCCCGGCGGACCCCCGCAGAAGGGGCAGACGCCGAGGGACCAGGCATCCCCGGCGAGGTGCCGGCGCACGGGAGTGAACAGCGCTTCGAGCGCCGGCCGCAGGCCGGCGACCGCCAGGAAGGCGACGACCTCGGCGCCGAGCCCGCTGGCCCGCTCGGCCGCGCCGGAGCCGATGTGCCCGCGTTCCGGCAACAGCGTGCCCGGCGAGACCCTCTCCGCGTCCCAGGCCTCGGCGAACCGTTGCAGTCCCGGCCCGAGCCCCGGCTGCACCCGCGCCAGCGTCTCCATCGCGCCGCCGACGAGGTCCTCGACGTCGGCGGCCCGCACGCCGCGTTAGGCTTCCGCGGCGAGCGGCATCCCCTGCGCCCACCGCGTGCGACAATCCTCCGCGCTCAGCGCCAGCCCCAGCGCCCGCGCCGGGGTCCACGCCGCCCACCGCTCGATGATTTCCCCGTAGACCGCCAGCGTGGCCGCGAACGCCGGCCGTCGCTCCAGCAGATCCGCCCACGCCTCCCGGAGGTCGAGTCGAGGATCGAGGGGAGAGTCAGCACTCAGAGGAGACTGACCTCGACAAGGGCAACGAACAGGCGCCGCGCCATGTCCCGCACTGGAGGGTTGTCGGGGGGAGCGCGGCTCCCCCCGATGCCAATCAGACCTGCCCGGCCGCCATGATCACGTACTTGACCAGGAATCCGCCGACCAGCACCAGCACGGACGCCAGCGCGGTCAGCCCGAGCGAGTGCCGCTTCACGCTCACCAGGCCGAGGACGAGCGGCAGGACGGAGCCCACGAGGATGGCCCCGACCCAGAAGGTGAGGCTGAACGGTCCGCTGGTGAGCAACGCCAGCGCGCGGGCGGCGGCGGCGGAGCCGGATATCTGCACGGAGGCGACGAAGACGACGACCGAGAGTAGCTGGATCAGCAGGGCGAGCATGAGCATGGTGCGGATCACCCTCACCCCGTCGGTCACCCGAGAACCCGCCAGCATGAGGATGAGCGCGATCGCCGCCGCGCCGGTGGAGGCGCCGACGGCCAGGAACAGCGCGCCGAGGGCATGGCCCTCGATCCACAGGGGGCGCGCGGTCGCGCCGAGCAGCACGCCGGGGTAGGCCGCGAGGAAGAAGCCGAAGAACCCACCGATGACGCCCACGACGATCTTCGCGCCGGAGAGGTTCCCAGCGCGGCCCGTATCCTCCAGCAGCGTCATCACGGCGGCCAGGAAGGCGCAGGCCGAGAACCCGAGCAGCGCCCACGCGCCCATGGACATCGGCGACAGTGGGTTGAAGGCCAGCAGCATGTTCAGGAACCGCGCCGGCACCCCGAGGTCGACGATGAGGATGATCGGACACGGGATCAGCGCGGCGAGGGCCAGGTAGTACCCTACCCGGACCACGTCGCGGAACCGCCGGTGGTCGACCAGGTTGGCCACGGTGGCGATGACGAAGGCGCCGCCGGCCAGGCCGCCCAGGAAGAAGTAGACGTCGATCAGGAAGGGCCAGTGCGGGGACTGGAGCAGGGCCATCGCCTACTCCTTCCCGCCGCTGCGCTGCCGGAAGGCCACGAGCGCGCCGATGCCGACGAGCAGCGCCGAGCCGATCGACAGGAGCGAATCGACGAAGAGGTTCTTCTGCGGCAGCTTCGGGTTGTCCGGCAGCCCGTAGACGCCCGGCTTGCCCAGCAGCAGGAAGAACGCGTTGAGCCCGCCCAGGAAGCCGCCGGAGTCGGCGCCGTACAGCTGCGCTTCCTTGAAGCCCATGGCCTTGAGCGCCTCCACGCGCTTCTGCGCCCTGGGCACCAGCTCGTCGCGGAACCCGAACTGGATGGACTCGGTCGGGCAGGCCTTGGCGCAGGCCGGCCCCAGGCCGTTGTGGATGCGGTCGTTGCAGAAGGTGCACTTCGACGCCGTGCCGGTCTGCTCGTTGAACGAAACGACGCCGAACGGGCAGGCCGACACACAGTACCGGCAGCCGTTGCAGACGTCCTGGTTGATGTTGACGGTGCCGTGCGCGGTGCGGTAGATGGCGCCGGTGGGGCAGGCGTTGAGACAGCCGGCGTCGGCGCAGTGCTTGCAAACGTCGGACATGAGCAGCCAGGCGAGGTCGCCGTTCGGCTTGCCGCCCGGCTCCTCGATGAAGCGCACGAGGCGGAAGGTCTTGTCCGTGAAGTGGGTGTGGTTCTGGTAGGTGCCGGTCCAGTCCGGCACCTCCATGCCCAGCTCGTTCCACTGCTTGCACGCCACCTGGCAGGCGCGGCAGCCGATGCACAGGGACGTGTCCGTGAACATCGCCAGTGTGCGGGCCATGGCTACACCACCCCCTTCTTCACGTTGCAGACGAAGGCCTTGGTCTCCTGGATGAAGACGTTGGGGTCGCCGACCGTCGCCGACAGGTCGTTGGTGATGTCGCCCCGGCTGCCGGGCAGCCCGGGGACGCCGTTGTAGCCCCAGTGCCACGGCACGCCGATCTGGTGGATCGTCTTGCCGTCGATCACGAACGGCTTGAAGCGGTTGGTCACCATGGCGGTGACGTGCACCTTGCCGCGCGGGCTCAGCACCGTGACCTTCTCGCCGTTCTGGATGCCCAGCTCCTTGGCCAGTTCGTGGCTGATCTCGGCGAAGTGCGAGTGGTGCAGCTCGGCCAGCATCGGCAGGTAGCGGGACATGACGCCCGAGAGATGGTGCTCGGTCAGGCGGTACGTGGTGATGACGTAGGGGTAGTCCGGCGAGCCGACCGGGGCCAGCTCGTTCTTGTTGTCCGCGACCTTCCAGATCTTCGCCACCGGGTTGTTCTGCTGCTTGGACAGCAGATTCTTCACCGGCGACTCGATCGGCTCGTAGTGCTCGGGGAACGGCCCGTCGTTGAGCGGGCCGAAGAACGCGCCGACCAGGTCCGACCTCATGATGAACGGCTTGTCGCCGTTCTTGGCGTCGGGCGCCAGGAACGGGTTGAAGTCCGGCACGTCCAGTCCGACCCACTTGCCGGGCTTGTCTTCCGGCTTGGCGCCGGGGGCCTTCGGGTCCCACCAGATGAGCTTCTTCTTGTCGCTCCACGGCTGGCCCTTGAGGTCGGCCGCGGCACGGTTGTAGATGATCCGCCGGTTGGCCGGCCACGCGAAGCCCCAGCCGTGGCCGAGGTAGTCTTTCTCGTCGGCGGGCTTGCGGGCGTCCGCCTTGTTGGTGATCTTGCCGTCCGGCGTCTCGGTGAGGACGCCGGTGTAGATCCAGCACCCGCCGGCGGTCTTGCCGTCGTCCGTCATGTGGGCGAAGGTCGAGAGCGCCTGGCCCTTCTTGTAGACGACCTTGCCGTCCTTGTCGGTGATGTCCTCGGTCGCGAAGCCGTTGACCTCCTTCAGCACCTGGACCATGTCCGGGTGGTCGGGCTTGTCGCCGAACTTGAAGTTGGCCGCGAGGAAGCCCCTGTCCCGCTCCTTCTTGGAGCCGGCGTACAGCTTCTGCAGCCGGTTGGCCAGCGTGCAGAAGAACTGCGCGTCGGTCTGCACCATGCCGGGCGGGTCGACCGCCTTCTGGTGCCACTGGATGAGCCGCATCGTGTTGGTGAGGCTGCCGTCCTTCTCGGCGGCGGGGGCGGCGGGGATGAAGAACACCTCGGTCTTCACGTCCTTGGGGTCCGTCCCCGGCGCCTTCCAGACCTCGGCCGTCTCGGTGAGGAAGATGTCGACCACGACCATCCAGTCCAGCTTCTGCATCGCCGCCCGGGCCAGCTTGGCGTTCGGCCCGCCGACCGCCGGGTTCTGCCCGTCGGCCAGGAAGCCCTTGATCGTGCCCGCGTACATGTCGGCGAAGATGTGCTGGTGGCTGTAGGCGTCGGCCGAGGCGCGCTTGGGCAGCCACTGGTAGCCGTACTCGTTGTCCTTGGTGGCTGCGTCGCCGTAGAAGGCCTTGAGCAGGCTCACGAAGAACTTCGGCCGGTTCACCCAGTACCCGCCCTTGGGCGTCTCCTTCTCGAGGTACGTCTTGAGATCCGGATGGGCGTCGCGCAGCGGCATCGGCAGGTACCCCGGCAGCTCGTGGTAGAGCAGCTCGAGGTCGGTCGCGCCCTGCACGTTGGCGTGGCCGCGCAGCGCGGTGACGCCCCCGCCCGGCCGGCCGATGTTACCGAGCAGCAGCTGCAGCATGCAGAGCGAGCGGATGTTCTCGACGCCGTTGGTGTGCTGGGTGAGGTTGAGCGCGTACGTGATGGTCCCGGTCTTGTCCGGGCCCGAGGTGCCGCAGAACAGCGTGGCCATCTCCTCGAACTTGGCCTTCGGAATGCCGCATACCTTCTCGACCATCTCCACGGTGTAGCGGCCGTAATGGCGTCGCAGCAGCTGGAAGACGCTGTTCGGGTCCTTGAGCGTCAGGTCACGCCGGGGGTTTCCCTCGCCGTCGAGCTGGTACTTCCACGACGCCCGGTCGTAGGCCTTCCGGGCCGGGTCGTAGCCGGTGAACAGGCCGTCGAGGTCGGTCGGGGTCTTGAACGCCGGGTCGATCAGGAACGAGGCGTTCGTGTAGTGGACGACGTAGTCCTTGAAGTACAGGTTGTTCTCGATGGCGTAGCGGATGAGCCCGCCGAAGAACACGATGTTGGTGCCCGAGCGCAGCGGCACGTGCAGGTCGGCGGCGGCGCTCGTGCGCGTGTAGCGCGGGTCGACGTGGATGAGCTTGGCCCCGCGCTCCTTGGCCTTCATCACCCACTGGAAGCCGACCGGGTGGTTCTCGGCCATGTTGGAGGTCGCCATGATGACGTCCGCGTGCTGGATGTCGATCAGGTTCGTCGTCATCGCGCCCCGCCCGAACGTGGTCCCCAAAGCTGGGACCGTGGCGGAGTGTCAGACTCGGGCCTGGTGCTCGTGGTAGACGATCCCCAGCGTCCGGTTCAGCTTGCTGAGGAGGTAGCACTCCTCGTTGTCGATGCAGGCCGAGCCGAGCGAGGCGATCGCCTCCAGGCGATTGACGACGACCGGCTTGCCGTCCTTGCCCTTTTCCCGCTCGATGAAGTGCTTCTCCCGCGTGTCGTAGTAGCGCCTGGCGATCTGCTCGTACATCCAGTCGAGCGGCTTCTCCTCCCACCGGTCCGAGCCCGGCGCGCGGTAGAGCGCCGTGGTCGGTCGCAGCGGGTTGTTGGAGAGCTGGATGGTCGCCGCGCCCTTGGGGCAGAGCCGGCCCAGCGTGTGCGGGGTGTCCGGGTTGCCCTCGATGTCGATGATCTTGCCGTCCTTGGCATAGATCAGCTGGCCGCAGCCGACCGCGCAGTAGGGACAGACGCCGGCGAAGACCTTGGCCTCCTTGATCTTCAGTGACGTGGCCGCCGCTTCGACGGGCGCCAGATCGACGCCGGTGCCGACCGCCACCCCCGCCGCGGTGGCGCCCGAGAACTTGATGAAGTCACGCCGGGACAGGCTCATCAGGAACCCTCCTTGCCGCGATCGGCAGTGATCGGCCGGCTCGGGCGGTGGATCACCACTCGGGACTGGTCAGCTCTTCCCACACGCGCCGCACGACGACGATGCGCTCGGGCCGCCCGGCCGTGTCCTCGACCTTCACGATGTCGCCGGGGTTGAGGGCGGCGAGGTCCGGCCCGGTGCCCTCGTCGGTGACCACGAGCGTCTGCTCGGTGCACGAGAGATCGGTGCAGGCGTCGGCCTCGCTCTTGACGCGGACGCTCCGGCGCTCGAGATCGACGCCCACGACGACGAGGCGGCTGTGCTGCAGCCAGTCGGTGAGGCTTTGACTCATGGCCCCTACCTCCTTCAGGCCACAGGGGTGGCGTGATTGGCCCGCATGCTATGTGGTCCGACCACCGGTGTCAAGGTGCGTGTGACGCAAAGGGTGGGCAATTGTGAAGTTTTGGACGAGCGGGCACGGCCGGCCGCTCTCGCCGGTCAGACCTCGACCCGCCGGCGCGCGCGGTCGCGAGTGTCCTGAGTCAGAAATCCGGCGCGGCGGACGGCGAACTTCTGCTCGGGACACTAGCCCGGGCCGGTCGGACCTCGACGTTCCGCGTCGTCCACGGGGGCGTACCGGCGGTATTGCGCGTCGACCAAGGCCTCGGCCTCCTCGGCCCGCCCCTGGTGCAACAGGCGCATGATGCGCGCCCGGGTGGCGAGATCCACGATGGGGCCGTCGGTGAGCGGATTGTAGAGCCTGGCCAGCTCCCGCAGCACGTCGTCCACGCGGGCGAGGTCGACCGCGAGCTTGGCGCGGACCTCGTCGAAGAGGTCGAGCGCGTAGTCGTCGCGCCGGTTCTTCTGCTTGAAGCCGCGGCGATAGGCGCGCGCCTCTGGCGAGTCGGGCGGCTCGCCTGGCGGCCGGTCAGCCACCGGCCGCCCCCACGGCGGCGCCCAGCTCGACGGCGTCGCCCGCGTAGACGTTGAGGCCGTCGGGCCGGACGTACCCGCAGACCGTGACGCCGAGCTGCTCGGCCAGCCCGACCGCCATCTCGGTGGGGGACGTGCGGGAGGCCACCACCGGCACGCCCATCCGCGCGGCCTTCAGCAGCATCTCGGAGGAGATGCGTCCGGTGGACAGCAGCAGGCGGTCCTCGGTCGGGATGCCGCGCAACAGCGCCTCGCCCTTGATCTTGTCGACCGCGTTGTGCCGGCCCACGTCCTCGGCCACGACGAGCAGGCGCTCGCGGTCGGCCAGCGCGGCGCCGTGGATGCCGCGCGAGCGCTGGTAGTGGACGGCGGCGCCGAAGAGGTCCTTCATGCGGGCGGCCAGCTCGGCGGGCCGGACCCGCACGCGGGAGGCCAGGCGCGGGAACAGCCGGTGGTCGATGCGGAACGTGATGCCGCCCCCGCAGCCCGAGGTGAGGATCCGCTCGGTCGGCAGCGTGACGGGGTGGGCCAGCGTGACCTCGGCGCGCCCGTCGACCGGCGAGACCGCCAGGTGGGTGATCTCGGCGGCGTCGGCGATCACCTTCTCCATCCACAGGTAACCGACCACGAGCGCCTCGAGCATCATGGGGGAGCACAGCAGGGTGAGGAACTTCTCGCCGTTGACGAAGACGCTCAGCGGCTGCTCGCGGACGACCTCGCCCGCGATCTCCTCGACGCCCGTGCCCTTCACCCGCAGATAGGTCCGCATCGTGCCGTCATTCTAGCGCGTACGTGACGCGCAGGAGCGTCAGGCCGTGGGCGGGCGCGGTGGCGCCGGCCCGGGTGCGGTCGCGCGAGGCCAGGACGTCGGCGAGCCAGGCGGGCGGCCGGGCGGCGCGGCCGATCTCGACGGCGCTGCCGGCGATGGTGCGGACCATGTGGTGCAGGAAACGGTCGGCCGAGACGACGATCGCGACCAGCGACTTGCGCCGCCGCACGTGAAGGGCGCGCACGCGGCAGGTGGGCTCGACCTCGCGCCCGGGGGCGGCGCAGAAGGCGCTGAAGTCGTGCCGCCCGCGGAGCGCGGCCAGCCCGGCCCGCATCGCGGCGAGGTCCAGGGGCCCCCGCACGTGCCAGGCATAGCGAAGCAGCAGCGGCGACGGCACCGGCCCGTTGTCGATCAGGTAGGCGTACCGCTTGCCGAGTGCCGACCGACGGGCGTCGAAGCCGGGCGGCGCGTCGAACGCGGCGACCACCCGGACTTCCCTGGGCAGGTGGGCGTTCAGCGCGGCCTGCACGGTGGTGGCCGGCAGGCTCGAGTCGGCGGTGAGGGCGACCGTCTGGCCCAGGGCGTGGACCCCGGCGTCGGTGCGGCTGGCGCCGACCAGGCGGACGTCCCCGGCGAAGAGCCGCCCGGTGGCGTCGGCGAGGGTCCCCTGCACCGTCGGGACGTCGGGCTGCCTCTGCCAGCCGTGCAAGCCGGTGCCGTCGTAGGCGAGCACCAGCCGGTACGTGCGGCGCGGGATCAGCGGGGCGGGGGCCGGCGGGGCGCGCGGGTCGGGACCAGCGTCAGCCAGACGACCGCCACCAGCAGGAACAGCGCGATGTGGACCAGAGTCTCCCACGAGAGGCTCCCGAGGCCGTCGGTGCCGTCGGCACGACGCAGCCACGCGCCACGCTCGAGATCCTTGGGCTCGAAGTGGCCCGGGTTGTAGCCCCCGACGGACTCGACCAGCCGGGCCACCTGGGGGACCGCCACGTAGGCGACGACGACGATGGTGAGCAGCACGGCGAGGTGGAAGCGCGCCTTGCGCCGCGCCTGCCGGTACGCGCGCCGGAGGGACATGGCCTCAGGCCCGGAGCACGAGCTCCGCGATCTGCACCGCGTTCGTCGCGGCTCCCTTCCGCAGCTGGTCGCCGACCACCCAGAAGTTCAGCGCCCGGGGGTGCGAGAGATCCTCGCGCACCCGGCCGACGACGCAGTCGTCCTGCCCCTCCACGTCGATCGGCATCGGGTAGCGCTGCTCGGCCGGCTCGTCCCAGACCCTGAGCCCCGGGAACCGGGCGAACAGCTCGCGGGCGCGGGCCGGCGTGATCGTCTCCTCCGTCTCGGCGTTGACGGCGACCGAGTGGCACGTGAAGACCGGCACCCGCACCGTCGTCGGCGAGATCAGCAGGTCGGGCGCCTCGAGGATCTTGCGCGTCTCGTTGACGAGCTTCAGCTCCTCGCCGGTGTAGCCGTCGGCGGCGAACCGGTCGATGGCCGGGATGAGGTTGAACGCGATCGGGTGCGCGAAGTGCCTCGGCGCCACCGTCTCGCCGCGCGCCCACGCCAGGGTCTGCGCGCGGAGCTCCTCGATGCCGTTGACGCCGGCGCCCGAGACCGCCTGGTAGGACGTGGCCACCACGCGCCGGAGCCGGCCGGCGTCGTGCAGCGGCTTGAGCGGCATCACCGTGACGATCGTCGTGCAGTTGGGGGAGGCCAGGATGCCTCGATGCCCGCGGACGGCGTGCGGGTTGATCTCGGGCACGACGAGCGGGACGGTGGGGTCCATCCGCCAGGCGTTGGACTTGTCGACGACGATGGCCCCGGCGCTGACGATCATCGGCGCGAGCTCCCTGGCCTGGGCCGAGCCGGCCGAGCAGATCGCGACCTCCACGCCCCGGAACGCGGCGGGCTCGACGCGCTGCACCGTGACCGCCTCGCCCGCGAACGTCACCGTCTTGCCGACCGAGCGCTCGGAGGCGAAGCAGCGCAGCTCGCGCACCGGGAACTTGCGCTCCTCGAGGATGCGCAGCGTCGTCTGGCCGGCGGCGCCGGTGGCGCCCACCACCGCCACGACCACGCCCGACGCCATCAGGACTGCTCCACGCCGCGCACGATGAGGTCTCCCATCTCCCTGGTGCCGAGCGCCTTCTCGCCTTGGGCGGCGATGTCGCGCGTGCGGTGGCCCGCCTCCAGCACCCGCCGCACGGCGGCCTCGATGCGATCGGCCTCCGGGGCCATGCTCAGAGAGTACCGCAGGAGCATCGCCGCCGACAGAATGGCCGCGATGGGGTTGGCGATCCCCTGCCCGGCGATGTCGGGGGCGGTGCCGTGCACCGGCTCGTAGAGGCCCATCTGGCCGCCGTCCGCTCCGGCCACGCCCAGCGATGCCGAGGGCAGCATGCCCATGGAGCCGGCCAGGATGGCCGCCTCGTCGGACAGGATGTCTCCGAACGTGTTCTCCGTCACCAGCGTGTCGAAGTGCGTCGGCCGCTGGACGAGCGCCATCGCGCAGTTGTCCACGAGCACGTGCTCGAGCGCGATGTCGGGGTAGTCCCGGGCCAGGCCCGTCACGACCTCGCGCCAGAGCTGGGAGACCGCCAGGACGTTGGCCTTGTCCACCGAGGCCAGGCGCTTGCGGCGCTTGCGGGCGACCTCGAAGCCGACGCGGGCGACCCGCTCGATCTCGCGCGTGGTGTAGACCATCGTGTTGACGCCCCGCTCGCCGCCGTCCGGCAGGCGCTCGCGCCCGCGCGGCTCGCCGAAATAGAGCCCGCCCGTCAGCTCGCGGATGACCATGAGGTCGGTGCCCTCGACGACCGACCGCTTGAGCGGGGAGGCGTCGACGAGCGTCGGAAAGCACGTGGCCGGCCGCAGGTTCGCGAAGAGGTCGAGCTCCTTGCGCAGCGCCAGCAGCCCGCGCTCGGCCCGCTGCTCCTGCGGCAGGCTGTCCCACCGGGGCCCGCCGACCGAGCCGAACAGGATGGCGTGGGCCGACCGGCAGAGCTTGAGCGTCTCCGGGGGCAGCGGCGTGCCGGTGGCGTCGATGGCCGCCCCGCCGACCAGCGCGTGCTCGAACTCGAACGAGGCCGGTCCCCCCCTGGCCACGGCGCGCAGCACGCGCACCGCCTCGGCGGTCACCTCCTGGCCGATACCGTCGCCCGGCAGCACCGCGATCCTGAACGTGCTCATCTCCGCTCCGTGCTTGGGGACATGGGGGGCCCCGACATGGCCCCCCATACCCCCCAGCGCTCGTCGCGCCCCGGCGAAGCCGCGGCGCTCCTCGTTAAGCCGGGGCGCTCCTCGTTGACCCGGGGCACTCCCGTTGTCATGACACGCGCACTAGTGCGCGTCCCGGCCCGCCGCGGGGTCGGTGGCGGCGGCGGCGGGCGGGCGGCCGACGACGAGCCGCCGCACGGGGCCGGACAGTGCGTACCCGCCGAAGACGAGGAAGAGGAAGATCTCGTGCATGGTAGCCACGATCATGCCGGCCAGCACCACCACCAGCAGCGTCTCGACCGGCCGCCGCCGGGCGAAGCCGATCTCCTTGAACGACCAGTAGCGGAACGTCGACACCATCAGAAGGGCCAGCACGTAGGTCGCCACCGCGATGGCGACGCGGACCGCCCGGGTGGGCTCCTCACCCTGCAGCAGGATGACCAGCGCCGCCGCCACGCCGGCCGCGGCCGGGGTGGACAGGCCCACGAAGAACCGGCGGTCGGCGGCGCCGGTCTGCACGTTGAAGCGGGCCAGCCGCAGGGCGCCGCAGATCACGAACAGGAAGGCGCCGAACCAGGCGGCCCGCCCCAGCGGGCGCAGGGCGAACGAGTAGAGCAGGAAGGCCGGCGCCACGCAGAACGAGATGACGTCGGCCAGCGAGTCGTACTCGACGCCGAACTGGCTGGTGGCCTTCATGAGGCGCGCCACCCGGCCGTCCAGCAGGTCCATGATCATGGCGACGAAGATGGCCAGGGCGGCCTCGGTGTAGCGCTGGTCCACCGCCAGCAGCAACGAGAAGAAGCCGCAGAACAGGTTGGCCGTGGTCAGCAGGCTCGGGAACAGGAAGATCCCCTGCCGCCGCCGCTCCCGCAGCTCCTGCCAGGGCCGCCGCCGCAGCCGCTTGCCTCGTCGGATCACGGGCCGACCTCCACGTCGGAGGAGGCGAGCGCCGCGGCCCGCGCGATGCCCCCGGTGGTCATCGCAGGACCCCGATCACGGTCTGGCCGCCGCGGACGCGCTCGCCGGCGCGGACGGTGACCTCGGTGGAACGCGGCATGTAGCAATCGGTGCGCGACCCGAACCGGATCATCCCGAACCGCTCGCCGGCGGCCAGCTTGTCGCCCGGGCCGACGCGGCACACGATGCGCCGGGCCACGACGCCGGCGATCTGCACCACCGTCACCCGGGCGTGCTCGCCCTGCAGCCGGACGGCGCAGCGCTCGTTGGCCTCGGCGGCGGGGTCGTAGGCGGCCGCGAAGCGGCCCGGCGTGTACACGGCGTCGGTCACCACCCCGGCGATGGGCGCGCGGTTGACGTGGACGTCGAGCGGCGACAGGAAGATCGCCACCCGGACCGCGGGGCCGACGAACGGGTCCACCGCGTCCCCGACCGACATGACGCGGCCGTCGGCGGGCGCCAGCACGCCGTGGGCGACCAGCGGAACCGCCCGCTCCGGATCCCGGAAGAACCCGGCGGCGGCGACCGCCGCCGCCCAGAACGGCAGCGCCAGCCGGCGGCGGCCGAGGAGCGTCAGGCCGGCCGCGACGACCGCCGAGCCGGCGATGAACGGCCAGCCCTCCGGGGCGATCGGAGCCTTCCGGGGCATGGGACCCGCGTCACTCCCGCGGCGGCTTGATCCAGGACATCATCGCGCGAAGGCGCTGGCCGACCTCCTCGATCGGATGGTCGGCGTCGCGCTTGCGCATGGCCAGGAATCCGGCCCGGTTGGCCTGGTTCTCGAGCACCCACTCGCGCGCGAACTGGCCGGACTGGATCTCGGCCAGGATCTTCTTCATCTCGGCCTTCGTCTGCTCGCTGACCACCCGCGGGCCGCGCGTGTAATCGCCGTACTCGGCGGTGTCGGAGACGGAGTAGCGCATGTAGGCCAGCCCGCCCTGGTAGAACAGGTCGACGATCAGCTTCATCTCGTGCATGCACTCGAAGTACGCGACCTCCGGCTGGTAGCCGGCCTCGACGAGCGTCTCGTACGCCGCCTTGATCAGGTGGGAGATCCCCCCGCACAGCGCCGTCTGCTCGCCGAACAGGTCCGTCTCGGTCTCTTCCTTGAACGTCGTCTCGATGACACCGGCCCGCGTGCAGCCCACGCCGCGGCCGTAGGCGAGCGCCAGATCCCGGGCCTTGCCGCTGACGTCCTGCTGGACGGCGACCAGCGCCGGCACGCCCGGGCCCTGGGTGAAGAGGTCGCGCATCACGTGGCCGGGCGCCTTGGGGGCGATCATGGTGACGTCGACGTCGGGCGGCGGCACCACCTGGTTGAAGTGGATGTTGAAGCCGTGGGCGAACATGAGCATCTTGCCGCGGGCGAGCCCCCCGCGGATCGACTCCTCGAACACGGCGCGCTGCGTCTGGTCGGGCAGCAGGATCATCACCACCTCGCCCAGGCGGGCGGCGTCGGCCACCGGCACCACCTCGAGCCCGTCCTTCTCGGCCCGGCTCCACGACTTGCCGCCCTTGTAGAGGCCGACCACGACGTCCTGGCCGGAGTCGCGCAGGTTGAGGGCGTGGGCGTGGCCCTGGCTGCCGTAGCCGATGATCGCGATCTTCTTGCCCTTGAGGAGTCCCAGGTCGGCATCCTGGTCGTAGTAGATCTTCGCCGGCATGCTCGTGTGTTCCTTTCCTTGGTGGGTGTCAGTCCGCGAACCCGACCACGCGTGGGTCCTCCGAGACCCGCGGCTTGCTCGCCGGGGCGCGCCGGACGCGCGTCTTCGGCCCCCGGGTGATCGCCACCTTGCCCGTGCGCACGACTTCCTGGATGCCCATCGGCCGCAGCAGCTCGATGAGCGCCTCCAGCTTGCCCTCGTCACCGGTGGCCTCCAGCACGAACGACACGGCGGTGACGTCCACCACCTTGGCCCGGAAGATGTCGGCGGTCCTCAAGATTTCGGCGCGGTGCTGGGGCTCGGCGTTGATGCGGATGAGGACCAGCTCGCGCTCCACGTGGCTGTCGTCGGTGAGGTCGGTGACCTTGATGACGTCGATCAGCTTGTGCAGCTGCTTCATCACCTGCTCGATGACGAACTCGTCGCCGGTGACCACGATGGTCATGCGGGACACGCTCGGGTCCAGCGTCTCGCCCACCGACAGGCTCTCGATGTTGTAGCCGCGCGCCGAGAACAGCCCGGCCACCCGCGACAGCACGCCGAACTTGTTCTCGACCAGCACCGAGATCGTGTGCTTGCGGGGCTCGCTGCCGTTGGCGCTCATCTAGAAGCCCGTCTGCGCTTTCTCCGCCCTGTCGCGCGCCTCGCGGCTCGGCGGAGCCAGGATCATGTCGACGTTGGCGCCGCCGGCCGGCACCATCGGGAACACGCACTCGTCCTTGTCCACCACCACGTCGAGCACCACCGGCGCCGGCGTGCTCAGCATCTTCTCGATGGCCGGCACCACCTCGCTCGGCTTCGTCACCCGCAGGCCGACGCAGCCGTAGGCCTCGGCCAGCTTGACCCAGTCGGGGATGCCGGGCAGGTCGATGGCGCAGTAGCGCTCCTTGTAGATGATGCGCTGCCACTGGCGGACCATGCCGTGGCCGCTGTTGTTGATGATGACCGTCTTCACCGGCAGGTGCTCGGTGAAGCAGGTGGCCAGCTCCTGGCTGTTCATCTGGAACGACCCGTCGCCGTCGATGTTGATCACCGGCCGGCCCGGATGGGCCGCCTGCACCCCCATGGCGGTCGGCAGCCCGTAACCCATGGTGCCGAGCCCGCCCGAGGTGAACCACGCCCGCGGGCGCGTGAACTTGTAGTACTGGGCGGCCCACATCTGGTGCTGGCCCACGCCGGTGACGATGAACGCCTCGCCGCGGGTCAGGTTGGAGATCTCCTGGATCACGTACTGGGGCTTGATGACGTCGTCGCTCCACTCGTAGCGGAGCGGCTGGGTCGCCCTCCACTCCGCGATCTGGTCGTGCCAGGCCTTCCGCGCCTCGGCGCCGCCGGCGTCCTCCTTCTTCTCCTGCCTGACGGCCTCGATCAGCGCGCGCAGCACGCGGCGGCAGTCGCCCACGATCGGCACGTCGACCTTGATGTTCTTGGAGATCGACGAGGGATCGATGTCGACGTGGATGATCTCCGCCCGCGGCGCGAAGGCGTCCACCCGGCCGGTCACCCGGTCGTCGAAGCGGGCGCCCACCGCCACCAGGACGTCGGAATGGTGGACGGCCATGTTGGCGTAGTAGGTGCCGTGCATCCCCAGCATCTCCAGGCTGAGGGGGTGCTCGGAGGGGAAGGCCCCCAGGCCCATCAGCGTGGTGGTGACCGGGATCCGGGTCAGCTCGGCCAGCTCGCGCAGCTCGGCGTGGGCGTCGGCCGAGATGACGCCGCCGCCGACGTAGAGGACCGGCCTGCGGGCCCGCACCATGGTCCGGGCGGCGCGCTTGATCTGGCCGGGATGGCCGTCGTAGTTCGGGTTGTAGGAGCGCATCGTGACCTTCTCGGGCCAGATCAGCTCCGTCTCCTTGACGAGGATGTCCTTGGGCAGGTCGATGTGCACCGGGCCCGGCCGCCCGCTGACCGCGATGTGGAACGCCTCGCGGATGATCGGGCCCAGGTCCTTGCCGTCCTTGACCAGGAAGTTGTGCTTGGTGGCCGAGCGCGTGATGCCGACGTTGTCGGCCTCCTGGAAGGCGTCGTTGCCGATCAGGTGCGTCGGCACCTGCCCCGTGAGCGCGACGATCGGGATCGAGTCCATCAACGCGTCCTGCAGGGCGGTGACCAGGTTGGTGCAGGCCGGTCCCGACGTGACCAGGCAGACGCCGACCTTCCCGGTCGCCCGCGCGTACCCCTCGGCGGCGTGCCCGGCGGCCGCCTCCTGGCGGACCAGGACGTGGCGCAGCCCGTCGAAATCGTACAGCGCGTCGTAGATCGGCAGCACGGCGCCGCCGGGCAGGCCGAAGATGATGTCGACCCCCTCGCGCTTCAAGCAGTCCAGCACGACCCTCGCCCCTGGCACTTTCAAGGCTTCCTCCATGGGGGCCCCGACACGGTCCCCCGACCTCCGACACTGGTTCTACGCACTCGGCGCGCCCTCGGCCGAGGCTTCGCGCGCCCGCAGGCGGGCCTGGGCCGCGCTGAGCCGGGCGATGGGAATCATGAACGGCGAGCACGACACGTAGGTCATGCCCACCTTGTGGCAGAACTCCACCGACGCCGGCTCGCCGCCGTGCTCGCCGCAGATGCCGACCTTGAGGTCGGGGCGGGTGCGGCGCCCGCGCTCGATGCCGATCTTGATGAGCTCGCCCACCCCTTCCTGGTCCAGCACCGAGAAGGGATCGTGCTGGAGCAGGCCCTTCTGCAGATAGTCGGGCAGGAACTTGGCGACGTCGTCACGGCTGTAGCCGAACGTCATCTGGGTGAGGTCGTTGGTGCCGAACGAGAAGAACTGGGCGTCCTGGGCGATCTTGTCGGCGATGAGCGCGGCCCGCGGCACCTCGATCATGGTGCCGATCGTGTACGTCACCGATGCGCCCATCTCGACCTTGACGGCGTCGGCCACGGTCTTGGTGTTCTCGTACGTCAGCTTCATCTCGCCCACGGTGCCGGTGAGCGGGATCATGATCTCGGGCTCGACCGTGACGCCCTGCTCGGCCGCCGTGCAGGCGGCCTCCATGATGGCCCGCACCTGCATGGCGTAGATCTCGGGCGAGGTGATGCCCAGGCGGCAGCCGCGATGGCCGAGCATGGGGTTGGCCTCGCGCAGCGAGTCGATCTTGGCGAGCTTCTCGTCGAGCGCCGCCTTGCGGGCGGGGTTGATGTCGAGCGCGTCCAGGCGGGCGCGCTCCTCCAGCATCTCGCGGTACTCCTTGGGGTTGGCGAGGAACTCGTGCAGCGGCGGATCGAGCAGCCGGATGGTCACCGGCAGACCGTCCATCGCCCGGAAGATCCCCAGGAAGTCGTCCCGCTGGAACGGCAGCAGCTTCTGCACGGCCGCCCGCCGGCTGACGTGGTCGGCGGCCATGATCATCTCGCGCACGATCGGGAGGCGGTCGGGCGCGAAGAACATGTGCTCGGTCCGGACCAGGCCGATGCCCTCGGCGCCGAACTCGCGCGCCTTGCGCGCGTCCTCGGGCGTGTCGGCGTTGGCGCGGACGCCCATCTTGCGGTAGCGGTCGGCCCAGCCCAGCAGCTCCTTGAACGCGTCCTGGAGCCCGGGCTCGACCGTCTTGACGGCGTCGAGGATGATCTCCCCCGTCGTGCCGTCGACCGAGACGACGTCGCCCTCCCGGACCCTGCGGCCCCCCGCCTCGAACGTCCGCCGCTCCTCGTCGACGACGACGGCGCCGGCGCCGACCACGCAGGGCTTGCCCATGCCGACCGCCACCACCGCGGCGTGCGAGGTACGGCCGCCGCGCGAGGTCACGATCCCCTGGGCGGCGTACATGCCCGCGATGTCCTCGGGCGACGTCTCGGGGCGGACGAGGATGACGCGGCGCCCGGCCTTGGCCCACTCGACGGCGCGGTCGGCGTCGAAGACCACCTCCCCGACGGCCGCGCCGGGCGCCGCCGGCAGCCCGCTGCCGAGCAGCCGGCCCGCGCGCACGGCCTGGGCCTTGTCGCCGGCGTCGAAGCCCGGGTGCAGCACCTGGTTCAGGTCCTGGGGCCGCACGCGCAGCAGCGCCGTGTGCTGGTCGATCACCGCCTCGTGGACGAGGTCGACGGCCACCTTCACCGCCGCCGCCGCCGAGCGCTTGCCACTGCGGGTCTGCAGCAGGTAGAGCGTGCCCTCCTGGATGGTGAACTCGATGTCCTGCATGTCCTTGTAGTGGCGCTCGAGCCGGTCGGCGATGGCGAGCAGCTGGTCGTAGATCTCGGGCATTCGGCGCTTGAGGTCGTCGATGTGCTCGGGCGTGCGGACGCCGGCGACCACGTCCTCGCCCTGGGCGTTGGCGAGGAACTCGGCATAGAAGCCCCGTTCGCCGGTCCGCGGATCGCGGGTGAAGCCGACCCCGGTGCCGGACGTCTCGCCGAGGTTGCCGAACACCATGGACATCACCGTCACCGCGGTGCCCCAGTCGGCCGGGATGTTGTTGATGCGGCGGTACTCGGTCGCCTTCTTGCCGAACCAGGAGTCGAACACGGCCCGCACCGCCAGGCGCAGCTGCTCGCGCGGATCCTCGGGGAAGGGCGCCCCGGTGCGGGTGGCGATGACGTCCTTGTAGGTCTGAGCGAGCGCACGCAGCTCCCCGGCCGGCACCTCCGGATCGCTCGTCACGCCGATCCGCTTCTTGAGGGCGTCGAGGTGCTCGTCGAAGGCGTCCCGCCGGATGCCGAGCACCACGTCGCCGAACATCGTGAGGAACCGGCGGTAGCAGTCCCAGGCGAACCGCTCGTTGCGGGTCCAGGCGGCCAGGCCGGTCACGGTCGCGTCGGTCAGGCCGAGGTTGAGGACGGTCTCCATCATGCCGGGCATCGAGACCCGCGCGCCCGAGCGCACGGAGACCAGCAGTGGGCGCCGGGGGTCGCCGAAGACCAGGCCGGCGTCCTGCTCGAGCTTCTCGAGGGCGCCGGTCACCTGTTCCCACAGGCCCTCCGGGAACTGCCGGCCGGTCCGGTTGTAGGCGGCCCAGGCCTGCGTGGTGATCGTGAAGCCGGGGGGGACGGGGATCCCGAGGTTGGTCATCTCGGCCAGCTCGCAGCCCTTGCCGCCGAGCAGGTTGCGCATGACCGAGGAGCCTTCCGCCTTGCCACGTCCGAAGCAGTAGACGTATTTCGTCATGGGCACCGCGTCTCCGTCGGCCAGCAACCGAAAAAGTCTTTCAAGACTACAGGATGCGCGACATGGCTGTCAAATTACATGGGGGCCACGAATGGCCCCCAAACCCCCCGGTGCTCGTCGCGTCCCGGCGGAGCCGGGACGCTCCTCGATTACCCGCTCCTGCCTCGAGGTGGCCCCATATCCGGGCGCCTCCATCCTCCAGGTGCCTCGATCTCCGGGCGCCTCCCGCTCCGAGCGCCGCGGCCCTCTCCGAGCGCGGCCCTCTTCGAGCGCCTTTGCCCTCCGTCACGACCTTCCTCCCCCTCGGCAAAAAGAAAAGGCCACGGGTCGTTCCCGTGGCCTCGATCTTCGCTCGACCGCCACGGGCTCGCCGTCCTGCCCGCGGCATCCCTCGGAACGTTAGTCCGCGGATGCTCCGGGCAGGCCCGGCAGCGCCAGGGTAATTACGCCCAGCGGCAACACGCGCGGAATCGAGTGCTTCATGACCGCTGGAGTATACGGAGCGCCGACGCCATGGTCAAGCCGGGCGGCGCGCGCGGCGGGGGGCGCCGTCGGGATCGGCCCCCAGCACCAGCGACTCCACCGCGGCGAGGTGCTCCAGCATGGCGCGGCGGGCGCTCTCGGCGTCGCGCCGCTCGATCGCCGTGAGCACGCGGCGGTGATCCTCGTGCGAGCGCGTCGGGCGGCCCGGCGTGTTGAGCGACTCCTCGCGGCTCTGCGTCAGGAGGTCCATGATCGCGTGGGCGATCCGGGTGATCGCGCGGTTGTGGGCGGCGACGCCGATGGCCGTGTGGAACTGCGCGTCCTGGACCAGGCCCGTGCGGCCGGCCGCGACCTCCCTGGCCTGCTCCTCGAGGATCCGCTCCATCTCCTGGATCTCCTCGGGCGTGGCCCGGTCGGCCGCCAGCGCGGCCAGCGAGGGCTCGAGCAACCGGCGCGCCTCGAACAGCTCGCCGATCGCCTCCCGCTGGGAGACCATCAGCAGCGCCAGCGGCTCGATCAGGGACTCGATGGACACCTGGCGGACGAACGTGCCCTCGCCGGGCCGGATCTCCACCAGGCCGAGGCTCTCCAGCGCCCGCAGCGCCTCCCGCACGGAGGTGCGGCTGACCACGAACTTCTCGGCGAGGTCACGCTCGGGCGGCAGCCGGTCGCCGCCCTTGAGCTTCCCCTCGGCGATCATGGCCTTCACCTGGCGGACGATTTCCTGGTAGATGCGCGTCGACTTGATGGGGGCCAGCTCCATGCCGCCTCCTCAGCGCCCGGGCTCGGTCGAGACGATCATCGCGCACTCAGGGCCGGGGCGCGACCGGGGGAGCCGCGCCCCGACGCCGCCACCACAGCGTGAGCACCGGCAGCAGGAAGAACAGCAGGGCCAGCGCGTTGATGGCGCCGGCGATCGGCCGCGTGAAGAAGATCGCCAGTGAGCCCTGCGACATGATCAGGCTCTGGCGCAGGGCGTTCTCGGCGAGGTCGCCGAGCACGAGCGCCAGGACGAGCGGCGCCAGCGGATAGTCGAGCTTCTTGAACACGTAGCCGACCACGCCGAAGACGAGCATGTACCAGATGTCGATCATGCTGTTGTGCACGGCGTAGGAGCCGATCGCGCAGACCACCACGATGAGCGGGGTGAGGATCGCGAAGGGGATTCGCAGGATGGCCGCGAACAGCGGCACCCCCGCCAGCACGAGGATCACCCCGATGACGTTGCCGGTGTACATCGAGGCGATCAGGCCCCACACGAACTCGGGGTTCTCCACGAACAGCATCGGGCCCGGCTGCAGACCCCAGATGATCAGTCCGCCGAGCATGACGGCCGCGGTCGGCGAGCCGGGAATGCCCAGCGTGATCATCGGCAGCATGGCCGCCACGCCGGCGGCGTGGGCGGCCGTCTCCGGCGCCACCACGCCCTCCAGCTCGCCCTTGCCGAACCGCTCGGCGCGCGGCGAGAATCGCTTGGCGAAGGCGTAGCTCATGAACGAGGCCGGCGTCGCCCCGCCCGGCTTGAAGCCCATCCAGAAGCCGATGACGGACCCGCGCACGAAGGTGCGCCAGTAGCGGGGCAGCACCTTCCAGGTGTCCAGCACCACCCGGAGGTTCATGCCGGTCCGGGCCCCCCGGAACTGCAACCCCTCCTCGACCGAGAGCAGAATCTCGCCGATGCCGAACAGCCCGATGACGGCCACGATGAAGTCGAAGCCCTTCATCAGATCCGTGACACCGAACGTGAGGCGCAGCTGGCCGGTCACGATGTCGAGGCCGACCGAGGCCATGATGAATCCGAGCACGATGGTCACCAGCGACTTGAGCGGGTTGCCCCCGCCCAGGCCGACGAACGACGAGAAGGTCAGCAGCTGGATGGCGAAGAACTCCGGCGGCCCGAACTTCAGCGCGATCTCGGCCAGCAGCGGGGCGAAGAACGTGATCAGCACCACCGAGAAGAGCGAGCCGACGAACGAGGACGTGAACGCGGCGGTCAGCGCCTGCCCGCCCTGGCCCTGGCGGGCCAGCGGGTAGCCGTCGAACGTCGTCGCCACCGACCACGGCTCGCCGGGGATGTTGAACAGCACGGAGGTGATGGCGCCGCCGAACAGCGCGCCCCAGTAGATCGACGTCAGGAGAATGATCGCGGAGGTCGGCGGCATCGTGAACGTCAGCGGGAGCAGGATGGCCACGCCGTTGGCCCCGCCCAGCCCCGGCAGCACGCCGATGATCGTGCCAAGCGTGACGCCCACTACCGCCACGAACAGGTTGAACGGGGTCACCGCGACCTGGAAGCCCATGGCGAGGTTGTCCAGGCCGAACACTCAGTACCCCAGCCAGGCCTCGAGCGGCCCCTTCGGCATCGGCACCAGGAACCAGCGCTCGAAGACGAGGAAGGAGACGACGGGGATCGCCACCGCCAGCCCCAGCGTCAGCGGCCAGGCGTGGCGGCCGACCCAGCGCATGTAGAGGGCCAGGTAGAGCCCCGAGGCGACGTAGAGGCCGACGAACTGGGTGGCCAGGACCATGCCCGCCGCCGGGGCCAGGACCGCCAGCACCGGCCTCGCCGCCGCCCGGGTGACGAACGGTCGGCCGCCGGGACGCCGCAAGCTCTGGACGGCGATCGCCGCGCTCATCGCCAGCAGGATCACGGCGAGCCAGAACGGAAAGAAGCCGCTGCGCGGTCCCTCCAGGCCCCAGCCGATGCCGAGCCGGACGGCGTCGTAGACCACGACGCCGCCCAGCAGCATCAGCACGGCGGCCGTGATGAGGTCGGCGGCGCGCATCCTACTTCTGGACGAGCCCGCCCTTCTCCATGAGGTCCTTGTGCAGCTTGTCGTTCTCCTCGACCCACTTCGTGTACTCGGCGCCGGTCGCGAAGGCCGGCCTGAGCGCGCCCTTGCTCAGGTAGTCCTTGAACTCCTGGGTGTCGCTCACCTTGCGCAGGAAGGCGATGTACCAGTCCACCGCCGGCTTCGGCATGTCGGGCGGGCCGAAGATCCCCCGCAGCATGTTGTAGGAGATGTTGGCGCCCAGCGCTTCCCGGACGGTCGGGATGTCCTTCCAGTCGGCGTCGGGGATCCGCTCGGGGTCGAACACCGCCAGCGGGCGCACCCGGCCGGCCTTCCAGTGGCTCACGCACTCGGCCGGGTTGTTGACCGTCGAGTCCACGTGCTTGCCGACCAGGTTCACGCACACCTCGCCGCCGCCCTTGAACGGCACGTACGTGAACTTGAGGCCGAGCGCCTGCTCCAGCTGGACCGTGATGATCTGGTCCTCCTGCTTGGAGCCGGTGCCGCCCATCTTCATCCCCGCCTTCTCCTTCACCGCCGCCACGTACTCCTGGGCGGTCTTGTAGGGGGTCTCGGCGTTGACCCACAGGATGAAGCGGTCGAGGGCGAGGCGGGCCACCGGCGTGAAGTCCCGCCAGTTGAACGGCGTGCCGGTCGCCAGCGGCGTGGTGAAGAGGTTCGACAGCGTGATGATGATCGTGTGCTCGTCGCCCTTCTTGCCCTTCACGTGCAGGAAGCCCTCGGCGCCGGCGCCGCCGGACTTGTTCACGACGACGATGGGCCGCGGGGTCAGCTTGTGCTTCCCGGCGAGGCCGGCGATCAGGCGGGCCATCTGGTCGGCGCCGCCGCCGGTGCCGGCCGGAATCACGAACTCGATCGGCTTGGTCGGCTCCCAGGCCTGGGCCGGGAGGGCGACGGCGAGCACGAGGACCCCGATCAGCAGAGCGGCCGCGAGGCGAGCGTGTCTCATGGCGTGGCCTCCTCCTCCAACGGTGTGGCGAGAAAACACGGCGGGGCCGGGCGCCGTTCCGCACCCGACCCCGCCCCCGGTGACCGCGTCGTCACCCCAACCCGCGCTCGGCGCTACTTCACGCTCAGGGTGGCCTTGGCGGCGTCGAACCGCCGGAAGGGCACGACCCCCGGCACCTCCCACTTGTCCCACATCTCGTCGACCTTGGCCTGGAAGTACGCCAGGTCCTCCTCGGTGAAGTG
>Ga0302046_10001276_pt1 | contig 23631 bp, 21 predicted proteins | sample RVTome_11_FD_200261 | JGI IMG/M metagenome (GOLD analysis project Ga0302046, IMG submission 200261) | Soil microbial communities from uranium-contaminated site in the Upper Colorado River Basin, Wyoming, United States - RVT147D111 (version 2) ... | reverse complement strand
GAATCACTTCCTGATTCGACCTATTCACGTGAATCTGCTATTTTATCAATTAGTTGGATCGTATTCACGCATTCGGGCCGGATCAATTTTTGATCCGGCCCGAATGCGACCCGATCTAGCTTCGCCGCGCGGGCGGTCAGCCGCAGCGCGCGTTGCCCTTTTCGATCAACACGTAGCGCCACACGGTGGCGCCCGCCCGCCCGGCGCGCCCCGCCGCGGGCCAGCCGTGCCAGGCCAGCTTGGCGGTGCGCACCGGCGTCTCGCTGGCCGGCCCGGGCAGGCGCAGCGCGATGAAGGCGCGCCCCACCGCCTTGCGCGCCGCGGCCATGCTCGCGACCTCGTCGGCGCGCCAGATCACCAGGCATTGGCCGATCGGTCCGGCGCGCTGGCGCGGCAAGTGGCGCAGGTCCAACGTGGCGACGCGGGAGCGTGGAAAGTGGGCGCGCAGGTTGCCCGCCACCCGGACGCCGATGCTCAGGATCGTGCCGCGCGCAAAGCCGGCCGTCCGCAGCTGCCGGGCCAGCGCGTCGTAGGGCACCACATCGCGGCACTTGCCGATGCAGCGGGGCGTGAACTCGACCGCGCGCAGCGCCGTCTGCGCCGCCGCGGCCCCCAGCACCACGGCGCCCGCCGCATAGACCGCGCGGCGCGAAATCCGCTCGGCGTCCCAGAATGTCAGCGCATAGAGCGGGCCCAGCAGGAAGAAGGCGTGCAAGTACCAGGGCTGCACCCGGGTGACGCCGAAGAAGAGGACGCCGGCCAGGATCACCGCCAGGCCGATGAGCAGCGCGTCGCGCAGGAAGCGCCGGGCCGCCGCCTGCGCCGGATCGACGCCGCGCCCGCCACGCCCGCCACGCCCGCCGCGCCTGTCCCGCCCTGGCAGCCAGCCGGCGAGCCCGAGCAGGAACGCCGGCCCCAGATAGTTCGCCAGGCCGGCCCCGACGCTCGCCAGCCCCGCGCCGACGCGCCCGGAATAGCTCAGCATGGGGCTCAGCGATGGGCTCGCCGCGCCGGTCTTGCTGCGCAACAGGGCGAGCAGGTCGTTGCCGGCCTCGTGGAAGGCGACGGCGTAGGGCGCGGCCAGCGCCAGCGCCAGGACGACGGCGAGCGCCAGCCCGGGCCGCAGCAGCGCCGCGCGCAGCGCCGGCTGCAGGAGGGCGGCGGCGAGGAGGCAGGCGATGGCGAAGAGGTAGTTGAGCTTCGTCAGCGCGCCCAGCCCGGCCACCAGCCCCAGCGCCGCGAACCAGGCCAGGCGCGGCCGGCGCGCGATCGCCAGCAGCAGCACCGCGCTCGCCAGCACGCAGGGCAGCAGGAGCTGCGTGTTCACGAAGCCGAAGTTGAGCCGCCCGTACGGCAGGATGAGGAAGAGCGACCACGGCGCCAGCGCCGCCAGGATCCGGGCGTTGGGCGCGCGGTTGTCGAACAGGCGATGCGCGGCGAAGGCGGCGAGCGCGAAGGTCGCGAAGGTCGCCAGGTAGTTGATGGTCAGCAGCACCGCCTGGCCCGGCGGCAGCAGGCGCTGCAAGACCCAGGCGATCCAGCTGTAGAGCGGCGGGTTGGAGGCCGCGTAATAGGGCTTCAGCTCCTGCGTCAGGACCAGCTCGAGGGCCCAGTCGACCGGCATCTGGGTGCTGAGCCCGGCCCAGGCGAGCGCCATTGCGAGACAGTAGAGCGCCGCCGCGGCCAGGCTCGCGCGCATCGGCGCGCTGGCCAGGAAGCGCGGCCCCGACGCGCTCACCGGGCCGGTCCCGGCGCGGGCCGTGTCAGGCGTCGGCGCCATGGGCGGCCCCGGCGGACATGGCTAGATCGGATCGCATTTGGGCCGGATCAAAAAGTGAGTCGACCTAATCACGACCTGCTCTAGGGCTTGGCCAGCGGCACGACCGCGCCGGCGTCGTCGTCCCAGGGTCCCCCGCTCTCGGGCGAAGCATCGCCGTCACGCTCCGCGAGCTGCATCGCGTAGAGCCGGGCATAGACGCCGCCGCGCGCGACCAGCGCCGCGTGCGTGCCGCTCTCGACCACGTGCCCGCGGTCGACGACGCAGATCGTATCGGCGTCGAACACGCTGGACAGGCGGTGGGCGATCATCAGCGTGGTGCGCCCCTCCATCAGCGTCTTCAGCGCCGCCTGCACCTGGCGCTCCGCTTCGCTGTCGAGCGCGGAGGTCGCCTCGTCGAGCAGCAGGATCGGCGCGCTCTTCAGCATGGCGCGGGCGATGGCGATGCGCTGGCGCTGGCCGCCGGAGAGCTTCACCCCCTCGCCGCCGACCTGGGCGTCGTAGCCGCCCGGCAGCGCCTCGATGAAGTCGTGCGCGGCGGCCTGCCTGGCGGCCTCGACGATTTCCGCCTCCGAGGCGTCCGCCCGCCCGTAGGCGATGTTGGCGCGCACGGTGTCGTCGAACAGGCTGGTTTCCTGGCTGACCAGCCCGATGCTGGCGCGCAGCGAGGCCAGCGTCACGTCGCGCACGTCGACGCCGTCGATGGCGACGCTGCCCGCGTCGACGTCGTAGAAGCGCGGGATCAGGTTCATGATCGTCGACTTGCCCGCGCCCGAGGGCCCGACCAGCGCCAGCGTCTTGCCGGCGGGCGCCACCAGCGAGACCTCCTCCAGCGCCGGCGCGCCCTCGTGATAGGCGAAGCGCACGCCCTCCAGCCGCACCTCGCCGCGGCTCACGACGAGCGGCCTGGCGTCCGGCTTCTCGACCACCGTCGGCGCCACGTCGAGCGCGGCGAACACCCGCTCGGCGCAGGCCAGGCCTTCCTGGATCTTGGCGTTCAGCAGCGAGAGCCGCTTCAGCGGCGCATAGGCGAGCAGCGCCGCCGCCACGAAGGCGACGAAGCCGCCCGGCGCCCGGCCGTTGTCGATGACCTGGTGGGCGCCGTAGATCAGGACGATGGCGATGGTGCCGGCGGCCAGGAAGTCGATCAGCGGATGCGACATCGCCTCGGTGCGGAAGCCGCGCGCGTAGATGCCGAAGAGGCGGTCGATCAGCCCGGTGGTGCGCCCGGTCTCGTAGGCCTCGGCGCCGTAGGCCTTGACGTGGCGGATGCCGCGGAAGGTCTCGTCGAACATGGTGGTGAGGCGCCCGGCCTCGATCTGACCGATGCGCGAGATCCGGCGCATGCGCCGGCCGATCAGCACGATCGGGCCGACCACGATCGGCAGCGCGCCCAGGGCGATCAGCGACAGCAGCCAGTCCTGGTAGACCATCAGCCCGACCAGGAAGGCCACGGTGAAGAAGTGCAGCCCCGCCCCGGTCAGCGCGTCCGACACGGTGTAGCGCAAACGCACGATGTCGTAGGTCAGCCGCGAGATCAGCGAGCCGGTCGGATTGTTGTGGAAGTAGTCGAGATCGGCGCGGATCAGATGCGCGTAGGTCTCGGCCTGCAGGTCGGCGATGATGCGCTGGCCGGCCCAGTTGATCGCGACGTGCTGCCCGAGCGAGGCGAGGCCCCGCACGACGAAGACGACGACGACCGAGAGGACGGCCTCGTAGACCAGGCCGCTGGAGATGCCCTTGTAGACGCGGTTGACCAGCGGCTCCAGGATCGCCGCCAGCCCCGCCGTAGCGGCGGCCGCCAGCGCCATGCAGACGAAGGCGGCCGCGAACACCCAGCGGTAGGGATGCACGTAGCCGCGCACGATGCGGCGCACGGTCGCGCGGGGGCGTCGGTCGGTTTGCGGGGCCGTGTCGCTCAAGGGGCTGCGCCGTTTGTGTTGCGGGCGAAGAATAGCATGGCCGCCGGGGCCGCCAATTCTCAGGCCGCGTCCGCCGCCGCGCCGGCCGGCAGCGCCTTGAGCAGCGCCCGCCAGTCCGAGGGCGGCAGGTGGAGGTTCGACTGGATCAACACCGCGACGTGCTCCGCCCGCAAGGCCCGCACGAAGGCCTCGCGCCCGGCCGGCGTGTCCACCGCGTGCTCCCAGGAGAGATGGCAGAGCGCCTGCCCCGCCGCGGCGTGGCGCGCCCGCGCCGCCGCATCGACGAGATCGCTGAAGAGGCCGTAGGTCGTGTATTCGGAGAACCCCGCGCCCGCCGGCAGCCCGGCCACCGCCTCGACCCAGGGCCGCCCGGCGACCGCCTCGATCCGCGCGCAGAGCGCACGGACCACGTCCGGCGCCCAGCTTGCAAGGGGCCCGATGAAGTTCGCGGGATAGGGTTCTTCGACGTCGACGCCCAGCAGCCGGGCCGCGCCGCGGTGCCATTTCGGGTAGTTGGGATCGAGCCGGTAGTGCCCGGTGCCGTCGGCGCGGTAGAGCCGCACGCGACCGCCGCGCAGGAAATGCCCGGGCGCCAGCGGGCGCACCAAGACGATGTCCGAATCGGCCAGCACGACCGCGTCCACGCCGCCTTCGCGCGCCGCCGCGAGCTTGACCAGCTGCTGCACCAGCCAGCCCTTGCGCGCGTGGCGCCAGGCCAGCAGGAAGCGCTCCCTGCGGGCCGGCAGGCGGAACGCGCGCGCCGGCAGCACCTCCTCGACGCAGAGGACTTCGCGGCGCCGCCCGGCCAGTCCCCGAAAGCGCTTGAGGTCGCGCCGCGGCACGATCACCTGGTGGCGGAAGGCCGGATCCGCGAAGTCGTCGAAGGAGCGGCACAGCGCCGCGCAACGCTCCAGATCGCCGCGGAACGACGGCGTGACCATGCGGATCGAGGGCGCCCGGATCCCGCTGCCGCTCGTGTCGGTGGGCACGGTCGCCGCCCCCGGACCCGCTCAGTCGGTCTCGGGCGCCGGGTCGGCGACGCCCTTCTTGGGGGTCCGCGCGAAGGCGCTGGCGCGGCCGAGCAGCGCCTCGATCACGCCCTTGGTGTTGGCGAAGGCGAGATAGAGGTAGAGCGGCGGCAGGCTGGCCAGGCGGCTGAGGTAGCGCCCGGCCCCGCCCCGGCCCAGCAGGCGGTGGCCGGTCGAGGTCACGCCGAGGACGGCGGCGAGCCCGACCGCGGCCAGCAGGCCCGGCGCCACCAGCAGGCCCGGCACGACCTCGCGGTGGAGGGCCAGGCCGATGGCGCCGGCGGCCACGGCCACCGCCAGCAGCGGATAGAAGGCCGCGAGCGCGCTCTGCAGCGTCGCGGCGAGCCGCGTGCCGAGCGGCCAGGGCGCGCGCCAGATCGCCGGCAGCAGCTTCACCGTGACCTGCATGAAGCCCTTCGACCAGCGGCCCTGCTGGGTCCGCCAAGGGCCGAGCGCCTCGGGCAGCACGCCGGTCACGACGGTGTCGAGCAGGTGGTGCCCGCGCCAGCCCGCGATCTGCGTCCGCATGCTGAGGTCGAGGTCCTCGGAGAGCGCGCCGCCGTCCCAGCCCCCCGCCTCGGCGATCGCCGCCCGGCGCCAGACGCCGCCGGTGCCGTCGAACTGGACGGGCAGCCCGGCCCAGGCGCGCGCCGGCTGCTCGACCGCGAAATGCACGTCGAGGATGAGGCGCTGGGCGCGCGTCAGCCAGTTGCGCTCGGCATTGGCGTAGTCGATGCGCGCCTGGACGAAGCCGAGCCGTTCGTCGGCCAGCAGCGCCCGCATGGCGCGCTTGAGGAAATCGGGCTGCACGACATAGTCGACGTCGAAGACGGCAACGAAAGGCGCGTCGGATTTCTCCAGCCCCTCGGCCAGCGCCCCGGCCTTGAAACCCTCGCGCACGGGCCGGAAGATCACCTCCGCCGCGATGCCGCTCTTCTGAAGCGCGGCGGCGGCGGCGCGCGCGAGCTCGGTGGTGCCGTCATCGCTCTGATCGATCACCTGGATCGCGAGCCGGTCCTTCGGCCAGTCGAGCGCGCCGAGCGAGGCCAGGATGCGCTCGATCAGCTTGCCTTCGTTGTAGCAGGGGACCTGGACCAGCACCGGCGGCAATGCGTCCGGCAATGCCGTCTCCATCAGCGCCGCCTCGGCCGCCAGGCCGCGCGCGCGATGCCGGTAGTGCAGCACGGTCAGCGCCAGGAACGAGCAGGCGAGCGCCAACAGCCCCGCAAGCGCGATGAGAAACAGGGCGTCGACGCACCAGGTGACGATCTCGAGGGCGCTCATCTAACGCTGCCTTTCCGCGCGCCGGCCGAGCGGCCGTTTCGCGCGCCCTCGAGCCTACCCCGCCCGACCGTTCGAGGCGACAGGCAAGGAACCCCGCGAAGACTCTGGATGGACCCGCATATTCTTAGGATTCCTTGAGTTTTCAAGGCATAGGACGGTTTTGCGTCGGCAGCCCGCACGCGGCTTGCCGGCCCGGCGCGGTTGCCCGAACGGGGCGGCCGGTCCAACATCCCGCATATTATCCGGCCATCGGGACAGATCCATGGACCTCACCGACACGCAGCGCCAGATCCGCGACACCGCCCGCGCCTTCGCCGAACGCGAGATCGCGCCCCACGCCGCGGCGTGGGACCGCGCCAAGGCGACCCCGCGCGCGCTCTTCGGGAAGATGGCCGCGGTCGGGCTCATGGGCGTCTGCGTCGACCCGAAATACGGCGGCGCGGGCGCCGACTTCGTCGCCTACATCCTGGCCATGGAGGAGCTCTCGGCGGCCGACGGCGGCATCGCCAACGTGATGGCGGCGAACAACTCGCCGGTCGCCGCGGCCCTCCAGCAGCACGGCTCCGCCTGGCAGAAGGAGACCTACCTCACCAGGCTCTGCTCGGGGACATGGATCGGCGCCTTCCACCTGACCGAGCCGCATACCGGCTCCGACGCGGCGGCGATCCGGACCCGCGCGGTGCGCGACGGCGACGACTGGATCCTCAACGGCCAGAAGGCCTTCATCACCTCGGGCGCGCTCGCCGACGTCTCGATGATCGTCGCGGTGACCGACCCGGAGGCCGGCAAGCGCGGCATCACCACCTTCATCACCCCCAACGACAATCCCGGCTACCAGGTGATCCGCCAGGAGGAGAAGCTCGGCCACCGCACCAACGACACCTCGCAGGTGATCTTCGAGGACATGCGCGTGCCGGCCCGCGACGTGCTCGGCGAGCCGGGGCGCGGCCTCGGCATCGCGCTCGCCAACCTCTCGGCCGGGCGCATCGGGGTCGCGGCCCAGGCGGTCGGCGGCGCCCGGGCGGCGCTCAAGGCCGCGCGCGCCTATGCGGCGGAGCGCATCGCCTTCGGCAAGCCGATCGCCGAGCACCAGGCGGTCGGTTTCATGCTGGCCGAGATGGCGACCGAGATCGAGGCCGCGCGCGCGCTCACCCTGCAGACCGCGCGCCGCCACGCCGCCGGCGCCGACACCGCGCGCGAGGCCGCGATGGCCAAGCTCTTCGCCTCGGAGATGGCCGAGCGGGTGGCCAGCAAGGCCATCCAGATCCACGGCGGCGCGGGTTACTTGAACGACCATCCGGTGGAGAAGATCTACCGCGACGTCCGCGTCTACCAGATCTACGAGGGCACCAGCGAGGTCCAGAAGATCGTGATCTCGCGGCTGCTGGACGGGTTGGAGCTTTAGCGTGCGGCGCGATCAACCGGCGACGTCATTTCGACCGAGGGAGCGCATGCGACCGAGTGGAGAAATCTGGCCCAATGCCGCGCACGGCTTTCACCTGGATTTCTCCGCTCGCCACCGCTCGGTCGAAATGACGATTCAATTGGATCGGTCGGCTCCCGACACTCCTGACAGCAGGCTGTCAGGAGGCGTGTGTCAGGATCGCGGGCATTGGATGACCCACCCACACCAAGGAGACCTCCCGATGTCCTTCACCCCCGAGCACTTCACCGTCTGGGCCGAGATCCCCGTCGCCGACCTCGACCGGGCGATTGCCTTCTACAACACGGTTTTCGATACTGAGCTGACCAAGGACGAGACCGGCCCGAACCCTGTCGCCATGTTCCCCACCTCCACCCCCGGCGGCGTCGCCGGCCATCTCTATCCGGGAAAGCCCGCCGCCGACGGCGCCGGCCCGACGGTCCATCTCGCCTGTCCGGGCGACCTGGAGGCGACGCTCGGCCGGGTGGACGCGGCCGGCGGCAAGGTGCTCTCCGGCATCGAGACCATCCCCGCCGGCCGCTTCGCCTATTGCCTCGACAGCGAGGGCAACTCGCTCGGCATCTTCGCGCGCTGAGCGCCGGCCCGAGCGCCCGACCGCATGCGACGCGCCGACCGCCTGTTTCAGATCGTCCAGTATCTGAGGGGCGGTCGGCTGCTCACGGCGGCGAAGCTCGCCGGGACGCTGGAAGTCTCCGAGCGCACCATCTACCGCGATATCGCCGACCTGCAGGCGAGCGGCGTGCCGATCGACGGCGAGGCCGGCGTCGGCTACGTGATGCGCGACGGCTACGACCTGCCGCCGCTCATGTTCACGCGTGACGAGATCGTGGCGCTGGTCGCCGGCGCCCGCCTCATCCGCGCCTGGGGCGGGGCGACGATGGCCCGCGCGGCCGAGGAGGCGCTGGTCAAGATCGAGGCCGTGCTGCCCGACCGCGAGCGCGCCCGCGCCAACCAGGTCGAGATCCACGCCATGGCCCCTGAGATGACGCCCGCGGTGCGCGCGCGGATTGACGAGATCGAGCGCGCGGTCGAGGCGCGCCGCCGGCTCACCCTCGACTACCGCGACGCCGAGGACCGCCCGACCGAGCGCGCCGTGCGCCCGCTCGGCCTCTGGTTCTGGGGCAAGGTCTGGACGCTCGTCGCCTGGTGCGAGCTGCGCGACGATTTCCGCATGTTCCGCCTCGACCGCATCGCCGCCATGGACGATGACGGCACGACCTTCCGCCCCGAGCGCGGCAAGACGCTGACGGATTTTTACCGCACGATGGAGGACGAGCGGTGCTGAGCCAGCGGCCGTGACATACGAGGAGTTCAACGCGTTCTGCGGCGCGCTGCCGGCGGCCACGCATGTCGTGCAGTGGGGCGGCAGCCATGTCTGGAAGGTCGGCGGCAAGGTCTTCGCCATCGGCGGCTGGGAAAAGGACGAAGCCGGCGGCGCGGCCCATGTCACCTTCAAGACCAGCGACCTGACCTACGAGACATTGAAAGACCAGCCCGGCTGCCGCCCCGCGCCCTACCTGGCGTCACGCGGCATGAAGTGGATCCAGCGGACCGACAGGCAGAGCCTGTCGGACGATGACCTGCGGGAATACCTGAGGCAGTCCCACCGGATCGTCGCGCAAGGGCTCTCGAAGAGGAAGCAGAAGGAGTTGGGGCTAAAACTGGGGTATAGCGAAATCCGAACGAGTTGAATCGTCATTTCGACCGAGCGTTAGCGAGCGGAGAAATCCAGGTTGAAGCCGTGCGCGGCCTCCGGCCAGATTTCTCCGCTCGGTCGCTCACGCTCCCTCGGTCGAAATGACGCCCCAAATTGATCGAATACCGCTCTAGTTCGATGGCGGCGGCCCAATTTTCCCTCCCCCCGGCGGGCAGGGGAAGTCTCCGCAGCTCTCTCCGGAAAATGCCCGATCGACTTGTAGCTCCGATAACCAGCCCCCTCACGCCCCGCCGACCTTGCGGTCGTGGCCTTCCCAATGCGGATCGCGCAGCACCTTCCGCCTTATCTTGCCGACCGGGCTCTTGGGCAGCGGCTCGCGGGTGATCTCGACCGCGACCGGCTTCTTGTAGGAGCCGAGCCGCCCGGCGCAGAGCGCGATGATCTCGGCCTCGTCCACGCGCGCCCCCTCGCCGACCACGCAGACCGCCATCGGCGCCTCGCCCCACTTCGCGTGCGGCACGCCGAAGACCGCGACCTCGAGCACCTGCGGGTGGTCGGCGATCGCGTTCTCCAGCTCCGCCGGCCAGATGTTGTAGCCGCCCGAGATGATCATGTCGTCGGAGCGGTCGAGCATGTAGAGGTAGCCGTTGGCGTCGAGCCGGCCGATGTCGCCGGTCAGCACCCAGCCGTCGACCATGCGCGCCTTCGTTGCCTCGGCATCGTTCCAGAACCCCGCCATCTGCCCGTCGGTGCGCGCGACGATCTGGCCCGGCTCGCCCGGCGCCACGGGCTTGTTCTCCTCGTCCCAGATCTCGAGCTCCGCGAAGGGCAGCGGCATGCCGCAGGCGCGCAGCGGCTCCGAGCCCTCGACCTCGGCGAACCACTGGCGCGGGCCCATCATCGCGATCGGCAGCACCTCGGTCTGGCCGTAGCCCTGGTACAGCACCTCGCCGAAGATCTCGCGCGCCGTCAGCGCCGTGTCGTCGGCGATGGGCGCGGCGGAGATCAGGATGCATTTCAAGGCCGACCAGTCGCGCCCGCGCGCCGTGGCGTCCTGGTTCATCACGTTCAGCATGGTCGGCACCATGAACATGTAGGCGATGCGCTCGCGCTCCATGAGGTCGATGGTCTCGGTGGCATGAAAGCGCTCGGCCAGCACGTTGCGCCCGCCCGAGAGCCAGATCGGCACGAAGAGATAGCCCGAGCCGTGCGAGATCGGCGCCACGTGGAGGCAGCCGTCGCCCGGCTCGACCGGCGGATAGAGGTAGAACCAGTCGCGCCCGGCGGCGAGCCACGAGCGATGCGTGTAGGCGACCCCCTTGCCGAGCCCGGTCGTGCCGCCGGTATGGCGGATGATGAAGTTGTCGTGCGCGTCGACCGGGACCTCCGGATCGGTGTCGGAAAATGCCGCGAGCCAATCCTCGTAGTCTTCGCCCCGCACCACGACGTGCGCCAGGTCCGGCAGCTCGTCCGCGATCCCTTCGACCTCGGCCTCGTGCACCGCGTCGACGATCAGCGCCCGGCACCCGGTGCCGCCCAGCATGTGGCGGTGCGCCTTGCGGCTGTTGCGCGGATATAGCGGCACCCGGACGAGGTTGGCGATCGCGGCGCCGAGGAAGAAGTCGGCCGCCTTCTCGGTGTTGTCCTCCAGGCTCGCCACCCGGTCGCCGGGCTCGAGGCCGAGCGCGATCAGCGCATTGGCCATGCGCAGCCCGCGGGCCCAGGCCTCGGCGAAGCTGAAGCGCACCCTGCCCGAGACCACTGCCTCGCGGCGCGCGTGGTAGCGCGCGGCCCGCCGCATCGCGCTGGCAACGTCCATGGCCGTCCCTCCCGGTCGGGCGGGTAATTTCGCCCTTCCCGGCATTCTATCGCAGCAATCGATCGGCTTGGGCAACACCCTCTCACGCCAGCGGGAGAGTGATTGTCCGCCGCGCAACCGCCAGCACCGATTGATTTTTCGGCGACCCCATGCACACTCGCCTGTCCCAAGCGGGCCGGGCCAACCGGCCGCGGGACCAGGGGGAGGAGGCGGTGATTGGACGCGCGGACCCGGCCACCGGCTGACCTGAACTGAGATGGACCCGGCGGTCGAATTCTTTCAGGCGCTGGTCAGCGGCATATCGATCGGCTGCATTTACGCGCTGGTCGCGCTCGGTTTCGTGCTCATCTACAAGGCGACCGAGGTCATCAACTTCGCCCAGGGCGAGCTGATGATGGTGGGCGCATTCTTCGCCTTCACCTTCGTCGACCTGGGCGGCATGCCGTTCATCGTCGGCGTGCTGCTGGCGCTGGCCGCGACCGCGCTCTTCGGCATGATGGTGAACCTCCTCCTGCTGCGCCGCCTGGTCGGGCGCTCCTCCTTCACCATCGTGCTGGCGACGGTGGGTCTCGGCACGCTCTTGAGAGCGCTCGCCTCGATGGTCCCCGGCTGGGGCGCGGAGACCCACGCGCTCACCAACCCCGCGACCGGCCGCACCGTCGCCGTCGCCGGCGTCACGGTGAGCTACGAGCATATCGCCGTGGTCGTCGCGACCATCGGCCTGGTGGCGCTGCTCTACGTCTTCTTCCGCTTCTCCCGGCTAGGCGTGGCGCTCCAGGCGACCTCGCAGAACCAGCTCGCCGCCGGCTATGTCGGCATCCCGATCAAGGCGATGTTCTCCGCCGCCTGGGGCATCGGCGCGGGGGTCGCCTGCGTCGCCGGCATCCTCCTGGCGCCCAGCCATTTCGTCCACGTCAACATGGGCTTCGTCGGCCTCAAGGCCTTCCCGGCCGCCGTCATCGGCGGCTTCGGCTCGATCCCCGGCGCCATCCTGGGCGGGCTCATCATCGGCGTCGCCGAGGAGCTGGCCGGGCTCTACCTGCCCGAGGGCTTCAAGAACGTCGCCGCCTATGTCGTCATGCTGGCGCTCCTGATGGTGCGCCCGCAGGGGCTCTTCGGCGTCGATCTGCGCGAGCGGGCCTGAGGCGGACAGGAAGCGCGGCAAATGAAGTTCCACAAGAAGACCGACTACCTGATCGACATCCGCCTGTTCCGTGACGGGCGGATGGCCTTCTGGTACGCGCTCCTGGCGCTCGTGTTGCTGCTCGCCCCGCTGGCGACCCCGGAATACCTGCTCGGCCAGGCGGTCTTCACCGGCATCTACGTCGTCGCCGGCGCCGGCCTCATGCTGCTCTCGGGCTATTGCGGGCAGATCTCGCTCGGCCACGCCGCCTTCCTGGCCGTCGGCGCCTACACCTCGGCGCTGCTGGAGAAGGCCGGCGTGCCCTTTCCCGCGGCCTTGCTCGCCGCGGGCATGGTCGCGGCGGCGACCGGCGTCCTGATCGGCATCCCGGCGCTGCGGCTTTCGGGCATCTACCTCGCCATCGCCACGCTGGCCTACGCCTTCATCGTGACGGAAGTGCTGCTGCGCTGGGAGAGCGTCACCAAGGGGGCCTCGGGCATCCACGTCTCCAAGATCGACGTCTTCGGCTGGCAAGCGGATACGGAACTGAGGCTTTATTACATCGTCCTCGTCGTCGCCGCGCTCTCTTTGCTGGCCGTGCGCAACATCCTGCGATCGCCGCTGGGCCTGGCCATGATGGCGGTGCGCGACAGCGAGACCGCGGCGCGCACCATGGGCGTGCCGGTGGCGCGGGTGAAGCTCACCGCCTTCGCGCTCTCCGCCGCGCTGACCGGCTTCGCCGGCGCGCTCTACGCCCACAAGGTGCCCTACATCGAGCCCGAGCAGTTCAACATCCTCATCAGCGTGGAGCTGCTCGTCCTCATCTTCATCGGCGGCATCGGCTCGCTGCACGGCATCGTCTTCGGCGCGGTCTTCGTGATCTCGCTGCCCCAGTGGATCGCCATCGCCAAGGACTACCTGCCCGCCTACGTCGCCCAGCAGACCGGCCTGCAGGCCGCGATCTACGGCCTGCTCCTGCTGCTCTTCATCGTCTTCGAGCCCGCCGGCCTCTATGGCATCTGGCTCAAGATCAAGCACTACGCCTCGATGTTCCCCTTCTACCGCAAGGGGGCGATGCGCCTGCAGAAGACGCACGCCAAGTCCGAGACATGGTGAGCCCGCTCCTCGAGGTAGACCGTCTCTCGATCGCCTTCGGCGGCATCCGCGCCGTGGCCGAGGTCTCGTTCAGCGTCGACGAGGGCGAGATCTACGCCATCATCGGCCCCAACGGCGCCGGCAAGACCACGGTCTTCAACCTGATCAGCCGGCTCTACGACCCCGACGGCGGCGCCATCTCATTCGCGGGGCAAGACCTGCTGGCGCTGCCCGGCCACCGGATCCCCGCCGCCGGCATCGCGCGCACCTTCCAGAACATCAAGCTCTTCGACAATGCGAGCGTGCTCGACAACCTGATGATGGGCCGCTACCTGCACCACCGCGCCAACCTCGCCCAGCAGGTCTTCTTCACCCCCTTCACCAGGCGCGAGAAGCTCGCCGACCGCGCCAGGGTCGAGGAGGTGATCGACTTCCTGGAGCTCCAGCGCCACCGCGACAAGCTCGTCGACGGCCTGCCCTACGGCGTGAAGAAAGTCGTCGAGCTCGGCCGCGCCCTGGCGCTCGAACCGAGGCTGCTGCTGCTCGACGAGCCGGCCTCGGGCCTCAGCCCCGAGGAGACCGACGACCTCGTCTTCTGGATCGAGGACATCCGCGACGAGCTCGGCGTCACGGTCCTCATGATCGAGCACGACATGAAGCTCGTCGCCGCCGTCTCCGACCGGGTGCTGGCGATGAATTCCGGCGAGGTGATCGCCGAGGACGCGCCCGGGGCGATCCAGGCGCATCCCGACGTGGTCGCCGCCTATCTGGGGGCCTGACGCCATGGCGCTGCTCGAGGTCCGCAACGTCGAGACCTACTACGGACCCGTGGTGGCGCTGCGCGGCGTCAGCCTCGACGTCGAGGCGGGCCAGATCGTCGCCGTGCTCGGCGCCAACGGCGCCGGCAAGACCACGCTCTTGAAGACCATCTGCGGCGCCATCGACCCGCATTCGGGCAGCGTCGCCTTCGACGGCGCGCGCCTCGACGGCCGCGACACCTGGGAGGTCGCCAAGCGCGGCATCGCCCACGTGCCCGAGGGCCGCGAGGTCTTCCGCCATCTCTCGGTGCACGACAACCTGATGATGGGCGGCTACACGATCCGCGACCGCGGCCGGCTGGCGGAGGACATGAAGCGCGTCTACGACCTCTTCCCGCGCCTCCAGGAACGCGCCCGCCAGCACGCGGGCGATCTCTCCGGCGGCGAGCAGCAGATGCTGGCGCTGGGCCGGGCCCTGATGATGCGGCCCAAGCTGATGCTGCTCGACGAGCCCTCGCTCGGCCTCTCGCCGCTCCTGGTCACCGAGATCCTCAACATCGTGCGCCAGCTCAACGAGGCGCACGGCGTCACCATCCTGCTGGTCGAGCAGAACGCGAACATGGCGCTCGACCTCGCCGATTTCGGCTATGTTCTGGAGGTCGGCCGCATCGTCCTTAAGGGCGCCGGCACGCGCCTGAAGGACAACGACGACGTGAAGGAATTCTATCTCGGCATCCGCGAGGACGGGGTGCGCGGGGTGCGGCGCTGGAAGCGAAAGAAGCAGTGGCGATGAACGAGATGACCGCCAGCCGCGCCCCGGCCGCGCCGTCGAGCGTCATCCCGCCCGGCGTCGACACCGTCGCCAAGCTCTTCTGGTCGACCGTCGAGGCGCGGGGCGACGCGCCCGCCATGACCCACAAGGACTTCGGCATCTGGAAGAGCTTCAGCTGGCGCGACTACGGCGCGCACGCCAGGCTCACCGGCCTCGCGCTCCGCTCGCTCGGATTGAAGCCGGGCGACCTCGTCGCCATCCTCGCCGAATCGATCCCCGAATGGCTGTTCTGCGACATGGGCGCGATCGGCGCCGGCGGGGTCTCGGTCGGCATCTACCCAACCTCCTCGCGCGACCAGGTCGCCTACGTGCTGACCGACGCGGGCGCGCGCTTCGTCTTCGTCGAGGACGAGGAGCAGCTCGACAAGGTGCTCGAGAAGCGGGCCGAGCTGCCGGGCGTCGAGACGATCGTCGTCTACGACATGAAGGGCCTCAGGAGCTTTTCCGACCCCGCCGTGATGAGCTACGAGGCGCTGCTCGACCTCGGCCGCGCCTACGAGGCGGCGCATCCCGACGCCTGGGAAACGTCGCTCCAGGTCGCCAAGCCCGAGGACCCGGCGATCTTCGTCTACACCTCGGGCACGACGGGCCCGCCCAAGGGCGCCAAGCTCTCCCACGCCAACCTCATCTTCGCGATCGAGCATTGGCGCGAGTTCGCGCCGACCACCGGGCGCGACCACACGCTCGCCTTCCTGCCGCTCTGCCACATGGCCGAGCGCATGATGACGGGCCTCCGCCCGCTCGGCTACGGCGGGGTGGTCAACTTCGCCGAGAGCCCCGACACCGTGCTGGAGAACCTGCAGGAGGTCTCGCCCACCGTCTTCATCGCCGTGCCGCGCATCTGGGAGAAGCTCCACGCGCTGGTGCAGATGTCGCTCGGCGACGGCACCGCCTTCGAGCGCTGGGCCTACAGGCGCGCCATCGCCGTCGGCGAGGCCGTCGCCGAACGCCGCGTCGCCGGCAAGCCGGTCCCCCTGGGCTTGCGCGCGCTCTACGCGCTGGCCGATCTCCTCGTCCTCCGCAACACGCGCCGGCTCATCGGCATGGGACACGCGCGGCTCATCGGCAGCGGCGCCGCCCCCATCTCGCCCGACCTCATGCGCTGGTACCTCGCCCTGGGCATCCCGATGTTCGAGCTCTACGGCCAGACCGAGTGCTCGGGCGTTGCCACCTATTACGGCGCCGACGAATACCGCGTCGGCACCGTCGGCCGGGCGCTCGCCGGGACCGAGCTCAAGCTGGCCCCCGACGGCGAGATCCTGATGCGCGGCCCGCACGTCTTCATGGGCTACCACAACAAGCCGGAGCGCACCGCCGAGGCCATCGACGCCGAGGGCTGGCTGCACACCGGCGACATCGGCGTGCTGGGCAACGACGGCGTCCTCAAGATCACCGACCGCAAGTCCGACATCATCATCACCTCGGGCGGCAAGAACATCACCCCCTCGGAGATCGAGAACAAGCTCAAGTTCAGCCCCTACATCACCGACGCGGTGGTGATCGGCGACGGCCGCAAGTTCGTCTCCGCGCTCATCATGATCGATCAGGACAACGTGGAGAAATACGCCCTCAAGCAGCGCATCGTCTTCACCGATTACGCCAGCCTCACCCGCGCGCAAGGCGTGCGCGACCTGGTCGCGGGCGAGGTCGACCGGGTCAACAGGACGCTGGCCAACGTCGAGCAGATCAAGGCCTTCCGCCTGCTCGACGTGCTGCTGACGGCCGAGGACGAGGAGATGACGCCGACCCTCAAGCTGCGCCGGAAGTTCGTCCACGAGAAATATCGGCCCGAGATCGAGGCGATGTACGCAAAGGGCCAGGTTGGCTAGAATAGTCCTTAGTATTCGAACGGAGTGCCGCGCGGGGCGGACGCTCTCCCGGGGCGCAAGGCATCCGGAATACCGTCGGAGGAGGACGCGAACATGAGGAAAATCAGTATCTTAGTGGCGGCCGCCACGGCCATCGGGGTCGGCGCGGCAACCGGCCCCGCGGCGGCGGAGCGCGGCGTCACGGCGAGCGAGATCACGCTCGGCACCAGCCTCGATCTCTCCGGCCCCATCACCTTCTGGGGCGTGCCGATGCGCAACGGCTACCTGATGCGCGTCGAGGAGCAGAACGCCAAGGGCGGCGTCCACGGCCGCAAGATCAACCTGATCATCGAGGACAACGGCTACGACCCCAAGAAGGGCGTGCTGGCGACCCAGAAGCTGATCTCCAAGGACCGGGTCTTCGCCCTCGTCGGCATCCTCGGCACCCCGGTGGCGCTGTCCTCGATGCCGATGGCGCTGGAGAAGAACGTGCCCTTCCTCTTCCCCGGCACCAATCACCGCAAGTCCTTCGAGCCCTTCCACAAGCTCAAGTTCTCGATCTCCGCGCCCTATGACGCGCAGGTGATGGCGGGCGTCAAATACGCCGTGGAGAAGATGGGCAAGAAGAAGATCGCGGTGATCTACCAGGACGACGAGTTCGGCAAGGACATCCTGCAGGCGGTGCGGAAGCAGACCAAGGCGATGGGCCTCAAGGTTGCCGCGGTGGCGAGCTTCAAGCGCGGCTCGACCAACTTCTCCTCGCAGGTCGCGCGCGTGCGCCGCGCCAGCCCCGACCTCATCTTCACCTCCTCGATCGTGCGCGAGACCATCGGCATCGCCAGCGAGCTCAAGAAGACCGGCTGGACGGTCGACATGATGACCCCGGCCAGCGCGTGCAACGCCGCCGTCGCCTTCCTCGGCAAGGCCGCCGTCGAGGGCATCTGGGTGCAGTGCCAGTACGTGCCCTTCAACCCGGCGAGCGACAGCGCCGCGGTCAAGGCCTGGCTCGGCCGCTACCAGAAGCGCTTCGGCAAGCGCGGCGGCGTGCCGGCGGCGATCTCCTACGAGATCATGGACCTCACCATCAAGGCGCTCACCGATGCCGGCAAGGACCTGACCCAGGCCAAGTTCCTCGCCGCGATCGAGGCCATCAAGAACTACAAGGGCATCTTCGACGCGCCCGCGCTGTCCTTCGGGCCCAAGAAGCACGGCGGCACCGAGGCCTTCGTGCTGACCCGCATCGAGGGCGGCCGCTTCGTCCGCAAGTCGGGCGAGATCACGCAGTAGGCGTACCAAGACACGTCGCAGAAGGGGCGGTCGTCGCGGCCGCCCCTTTTGCTTGCGCTCGGTGTGTGAGGCCATCCTTCGAGGCTCGCCCCTCGCGGGGCTCGCACCTCAGGATGAGCGATTGTATTGCCGCAAACTTGATTGCTCATCCTGAGGTGCGAGCGTCAGCGAGCCTCGAAGGATGGCGGCAAGGCCCGCCGCCGCGCCCTCTAAAGAAACCCGTGCCGGTCCAGCCAGTCGCGGCAGTGTCCCACCGCTTGCGCCGCCTTGTCGGCCTGGCCGAAATAGTAGTGCGTGGCGCCCTCGATGACGGTGCGCTCCTTGTCGTCGTGCTGGACGGCGTCCCAGAAGCGCTGGTTGTGATGCGGCAGGCAGCCGTCGTCGGCACCGTTCTCGATGATCAGCGCCGGCACCGAAATCCGCTTGGCGCTCTCCGGCCCGTCGGCGTTGGAATGATCGTAGGACCACTGCGAAAGCCAGCTCCTGAGGGTGCAGAAGCGCGCCAGGCCCGCCGGCGCGTCGTTCACCATCTTCGGGTCGCCCATCATGCACCAGCCGGGCTTGCGGCCGTTGGGATCGATGGTGGCATCGAGCCAGGCCGGATCGGCCATGGTGCCGTGAACCACGAAGCAGTGCTCGAAGGTCTCGCCCTCGCGGGCCTTTCCCTCGGCCAGCAGCTCTTGAACCCAGCCCGTTATCTTCCGGTTGCGCGCCACCTGTGCCGCGCGATACGTCTCCAGCCAGGCCCGGTCGTAGGGCGGCTGGTTCGGGTTGGCCGGATCGTAGATGTCGAGCCTGGGATCGCGGGAAAAGCGGTCGGCCTCGTCGGTGATCGAGGGGTCGAGCCATTCGGTCAGCGTCTTGGCCCGGCTCGTGTGCGCCGCCAGCAGCATCACCGCGTCGGCGGCAATGAGCCCGGCCGCGGTGAGATCGTAGGGATCGCCCGCCGGCGTCGCGGTGATCGTCGGGCTTTCGGCCTGCGACTGGTAGAAGAGCGAGAGCGAGCCGCCGCCCGACCAGCCGGCGAGCACCACGGTCTCGTAGCCGAAGGTCTCCTTCGCATGGCGGATGCAGGCGCCGAGGTCGGCGGCCACCTTCTCCATGATGAGGGCGCTGTCGTTCCGCGGATAGCGGCTGTTGCACGAGATCACGTGGATGCCCGCCTTGGCGAAGGCGGCCAGCATCGGCAGGTACTGGGTGCCGCCGATCGGATGCATGAAGACGAGGGCGAGCTTCGCCGGCACCCCCGCCGGCACCAGGCGGTGCGCCTCGAGCACCACCTTGCCGAGCTGGCCCGCATAGGTCTCCTTGATCGCCGAGCTCTCGTCGAAGACGATCAGAAACGGCTCGCGCTCGTAGTCGTAGGTGTCAGGGCCGGCCTTCGCCGCGGCGTCGTTCATGGCGCGCTCCCCCCGGTTCGTGTCGCGATCGGCCCCGACGGGCCTCAGCCGGCCTTCGCGATCGTCACCTTGCCCGCCTTGACCGGCAGGGTGCGCGCGGTCCAGTCGTCCATGATCCCGCGCGCCTGCTCCGCCTCATGCGCCATGATCGCGTCGTGCTCGGGCACGCGGCAGGTGATCTCGATCTGGTAGCCGTTCGGGTCCCAGGCGTAGATCGACTTGACGAAGTCGTGGTCGAGCGGCCCGTGGGTCTCGATGCCGAGCTCGTCGAAGCGCGTCTTGAAGGCCTCGACCTCGGCCATCGAGCCGACCTCGAAGGCGAAATGCAGGTTGAAGCCCGATTTCCGGCGGAACTTCTTCTCGTCGGCGCTGTCGGGCAGGTCGAAGAAGGCGAGATAGTTGCCGTCGCCGAGCTCGAAGAACAGGTGCATGTAGTCGAGCTTCTCGTCGGTGCCCGAGATCTCGTCGAAATCGAGCGCGGCCACGAGCTTCAAGCCGAGCACCTCCTCGTAGAAGCGGCGCGTCTCGTCGGCGTCGCGGCAGCGATAGGCGGAATGGTGGATCCCGGTGATCTTGGGGGCGGCGGCGTCGGTCATGGCCATGCTCGTGCGGTGGATGTCTCGATCGGCGCCCCATTGTGCGCCTCGCAGGGCGGCGCGCAAGCGCTTAGCGCGGGCGGGCACATCGCTCGGAATGTGCGGCTCAACGCGCCCCTCACGTCCCTCGCGTCCCTCGCGTCCCTCACGCCCCTGACGCCTCTTTGGCGGCCCCGCCGGGCATCTCGAATCCGTAGTTGACGAGGTTCTCGGTGTAGCTGTCCCACTTCACCTTGGCCAGCGTCGTGCGCGTGTTGTCCGCCCTGACGCCGGCGCCGTCGGCGATCCGGTTCATCATGCAGAAGAGCGCGCAGATGTTGACCGCCTCCAGCAGCGCCTCGTCCGACCAGCCGGCGGCGAAGACGGCGTCGGCGTCGGCCTGCACCATCTTGGAGGGCTCCAGCGTCAGCTTGCGGACGTAGCGCAGGATCGGCTTCATCTCCTCGCGCACCGGCGCCGTCTCGATGTCGTCCATCACCGCGTCGATCACGTCCTCGGCGATGCCGAAGAGCTTGGTCGCCGCGACATGGCCGCGGTAGCAGAACGAGCAGGCGTTGAGCCCCGAGGTATAGGTCGCGATCAGCTCCTTCTCGGCGACGCTGAAATGCGCCTCGCCGCGCAGCAGGATGTCGTGCATCTGGAAGAGCGGAACCGCGGCGGCCGGCATCTTCTTCATCACCTCGTAGAGATGCGCGTCCTCGTCGAGCGATTGCAGGAACGCCATGGCGGGGGTGCCTCCTTCGTATATGGGCCTGGCGCCAAGCGGTGGAACGCGAGCCCGCCCGGCCGTCTGCCGCCGATTAGACCGGATGCCGCCGGTCCGGACAAGCGGGGCGGCTTGGGTGAACCGATCGGCTGCGCCGCGTGGAGCCTGATGCCGTTCTACGTGATCGCCAAGTGTGTCCCTGGTCTACGCGATACGGAAAACACGCGCGCGCGCCCGGCCGTCCACACCGCTTAAACTAACGTCAGTGCACCGGGATTTAACTTTCTCTACTATCCATGGCAGCATTCGAATTGTTCCAACAATTGTTGGAAGCGCCGAAATTTCCTGGGCTGCTGGAGACCCAAGCAGAAATTGGATTGTGGGGGTATTTGCCATGCGTGAAGGCTACAAACCCGATTTCCTGGGCGACAATTTTCGGATCGAACTTCCCAAACCGGGATTGGCCTTGCGGGCGGACATTTTAAAGCCGCCCGGTCTTCCCGATGGCGAGGTCGTCGTCCCTTACATCAACTACTCGCTCCTGATGAGCCGCAGCACGAAGCAAGCCTTATACTCCGCGGCCAATGTCGACCTCAAAAAGATGCAAACGGTCCCGAGCAGACAGGGCCGGAACTGGTTTGTCGATGGACGGGTCGGCGGCGAGAATCAGATACCCAACTACCCCTACCAGGGGACCCTTTGGGACCGCGGGCATTTGACGCGACGAACCGCCGTGACATGGGGAGCCGACGTCGATTTTGCGACGAGGGCAAGCAACGATAGTTGCGCCTACACAAATGCCTGCATGCAGCACAAAAACTTCAACGAGGACGATTGGAGGGTCGTTGAGATGCTGGTGTCTGCGTTCGAAGATGCCGACAAATTGACGGTCATAACGGGGCCGGTTTTTACCAAGGCCGATCGTTATTACACCAGGGAGTTCGACGACGTTCCCGTCCGAATTCCGGCCGCTTTCTGGAAGATTTTGTCCTATGTCGGCGCCGATCAGACGCTGAAAACGCAGGCCTATATTTTTTTCCAAGACCTGCCCAGTATCAGGGCCGCGAAAGGCCGCGCCAGAATCAGACTGAAAGATATGCAGGTGACAACCACGGAGGTTTCACTTTGGACCGGCCTGGAATTCGACAGGGTCCTTTTCGACAGCAATCCTTTGAAATTCTACAGCGGCCCCGAAGTCATCACCGTGAAGAAGCGCAATGAGCTGATCAAGAAACACGCGAACCTGGTGATACTCGACGCGGGCATCGCGGACGACACCTCGGTACGTACGGCGAGGGAGCAAATTCCCTTGGAGGATTTCTACGAGCTGATTGCCGAGGTTGGTTGGGTATAGCCGCCCCATTGCATGAAGCGACCGAACCCCGCCTGCAATCCGGCGGGGAGCCTTCTAGCGATTTCGGACGCCATTAAGTATCCAGCATGTCCCACTCGTCACCTAGAACCCAACGCAGAGCGGAAAGTCTCCCGTTCAGCATGCCCCACTCGAAGTCATCCCACGGACCAAGATTTTCTGCGCCACGTTTCTGCTCGACCTCGGCTGCTGCCTTCTGCGCAAGTTCCCATACATCACGCTGAATGGGCCGCGTTTCGTGATCCCGGACGGGAAAGGTCTCCTTTTCCACGATCTTGATCTTGCCGGCCTCGATCTTCTGACGCCAAACCATGTGCCTGTTGTACCAGACCTTATCGAACAACTCGTCGATGGCAGCGATGATTTCCGTGAAGCGCCGTGGCTCTTCAACCCACTCCTGTTCAATCATCAGATCGGACAATAGTTCCGGCTGGACGCGGCGCAACGTCTCGCCAAGCGTCGTGAAATAGAGCGACTTGACGCGCGAAAAACACGCCGCGATGTCCGGGTGAGGCAGTTTGTTGTTCACGCCAACATGGCTGAAATCCTTGGTGTTGTGAGTGACAAACGCGAAGCGTATGCCCGGCGTGCGCTTGGCGCAGGCAAAATCAGCGTAGCTTTCGATCAGAATTGCGTCGTGAATGCTATTTCTCTGCCTGTGAAATGGGGCGCGCCCATCTATGGCGCGCTGCGCTGCGCGTAGCTTCACGTTGTCGGGCGTTTCCAAAATTGTCGCAGATCTGAAAAGCTCTTCTACGCGGGCCATCGACTCGGCGGCGGCCTCGCCCAAAGTGGGCAGCCTGTGATCTACGTCGTTTAGTAGCCGAAGGGCTGCGCGCTTACCCCGCGGGTCGCCGTATTTGTGCAGGGCCTCCTTCACACGCTTTAGCGAACCGGAAAGGCTGCGGTTGCTCTCATCTATGATACGCGGCTTGTTTCTGGAAACTTCATCTACAACGACGCGTGGCACAATCAGCGAAACCTCACCTTGCCGGATGAGTTCCTCCAGCGCGCCTAGCAGTGCCCGTTGCCGGTAATCTTTGGCGAGATCGAGCCAAACGCATGTATCGATAAGAATTCTGAACATTGACCCGCTAGGTCCCGTTCGTTCACTCTCTATCCATCCGCAACGCCCGGTGGAGAATTGCGACATCGACTCCCAATGTTGCGGCGACACCAGTTCGGCTTTGGTACGCTCAAAAACCGCTCTCGCTCAAGTTCAACCAGCGCCGCAATGCTTCTGCCGCCAATTGGACCGGAAGCGGCCAGATGCGACAAGCGCAGGCCGGGCATGGCGACACCCCGCAAAACAAAACGCCCCGGCATCCGAGCCGGGGCGTTTTGTGTCTCTCCGAGAGGATCATTCGCTTTCAGCGAATGATGGTTGCGGGGGCGCGCAACCACCTTAACCTGCTCTTCGATGCGCCGCGGCTCGGGCGATGAATCCGGGTCTGGCTGCGCCGCCCGCCAACTGGCGGGCGCAGACAAAGAGGAGCCTGTCAGGAGCGCCACTTGAGGGCGCGGGACCGAGCACGCCCTGGGGGGCCGACAGTAGATCATGAGCCGGACATAAGGGACCGGTTTTGACCGATGTGCAGGCCGTCTGCCCGACGGGCATGCAGCCGCTGAAGAATGCGATGGCGGGGAAGCGCATAGTGCTGACAGGGGGCTGCGATTTGCAAGACATTGGAAAGGTCTGGTTTCTGCACAAGTAGCGGTCATT
>Ga0302046_10001275_pt1 | contig 23638 bp, 17 predicted proteins | sample RVTome_11_FD_200261 | JGI IMG/M metagenome (GOLD analysis project Ga0302046, IMG submission 200261) | Soil microbial communities from uranium-contaminated site in the Upper Colorado River Basin, Wyoming, United States - RVT147D111 (version 2) ... | reverse complement strand
TGCCCGAAGGAGCTGCGCTTGTGTCCGTGGCGCCCGACCTGGGCGGGAGCCACGACCCAGCACTGGTTCTCGATGGCTCGCGCCCGGAGCAGCGCGAGCCAATGGTATCGCCCCGTGTACGCGGTGAACGCGGACGGGACGAACAGCACCTCGGCCCCGCGAAACACGAGCTGCCTGTACAGCTCCGGGAACCTGAGGTCGTAGCACACCGACAGGCCGAGACACCCGAGACCCGTCTCGACCACGACCGGGCGGTCTCCGGGGACGACGCGCTTCGATTCCATGAGAGAGACGCGGCCGCGCAGGTGGATGTCGAACAGGTGGAGCTTGCGATACACGGCGACGATCTCGCCGGAGGAGTCGAACAGCACGGAGGTGTTGCGCACGCGGCGATCGCGCGGAATGCGCTCCGGTATCGAGCCCGCGAGCAGGAACACGTCGAGCTCGCGCGCCAGACCGGACAGCTCCTCGACCAGCTCGCCGTCCAAGGGATCGGCGACCCGGATGGAGCGGCCCTCGGGCCGCAGGTAGGAGAAGTTCTCGGGAAACGCGATCAGATCGGCTCCCTGGTCGGCCGCCTGCAGGGCCAGGCGGCGCGTCTCGATCATGTTGCGCGCGCGGTCGTCGGTCGACGTCATCTGCACCGCCGCGACTTTCCACCGCTTGTGCCTGCGTTTCATGGGGATCCCCATCGCCTCATTCGGCCGGCCTCGGCATCGCGCTCGGAACGGGGCTTCCCGGCCGGGCCAGGACCGGGTGGTAGAGGCGCAGCGGCTCGCGCTCCCACCACACCCGCCCCGCGCGGCGCTCCCCGGGAGTCGAGAACCGGTAGTCGTAGACCACGGCGCGAATATACCTCGGCGGCCGATCGGGGAACGGATTCTCCTCGAGGAGCGAGATCACCGCGTCCGATCCGCTCATCAACCGGATGAGCAAGCGCGAGAACCAGGGATGGTCCTCGTGGCGACCGAGCGCCGCGAACCACATCTGCCAGTCGAGTCGCGGCATGTGGGGCGTCGTGAACCGGGGTCGGCGCGCGGGATCTCCGGGCTTGTGCTCGAACTCGTAGGGCAGCCACGTCCGCCCGTCGTCGCTGCCCTCGATCACGATTTCGGGACGCTCCGTGGTCATGACGGCGAACAGGCCGTAGCCGTTGAGCGATCGCAGGGGGCTGATGAGGCGTTGCACCCGATCGAACGCGACCGGCAAGTGCCGGCGACCTCCCACGGTCCGAACCAGCAGCCCGGAAGTCACCGCGATCACGACCACCGCCACGGGAACGACCACCCAGCGTGGCCACCCTCTCGCCGGAGCGGCCTCCGCGAACCGTTGGCGCCAGCGGGCCGGCCACGCCGCGTCGTCGAGCAACAGGAGACACAACGCGAGCGTCAGCAGATTGAAGAACCCGTAGTTCCCCGTCGCCAGGATCATCGCCTGCAGACCGGACAGCAGGAAGAACGCGACCCAGCGCAGGCGGCGCGGCGCGAGGATCAGAAACGGCACGGCGATCTCGATCACGAACATGATCGCCGCGGACGCGCCGTGGAACCAGGGAGGGAGATGGTGGACATACCAGCTGGTCCACGTCGGGATCGGTTGCGTCTCGTAGTGGTACCGCAGCGCGGTGAGGTCCCTCCATGTCGGATCGCCGCCGGCCAGCTTCACGATTCCGGACGACACCATCAGTCTGAACAGCAGCCAGCGCTCGAGGGCGACCGCGATGCCGTTGCCGCGGGCCAGCGGCGCCGGTCGGTGGCGCCACGTCAGCGGCGCCGCGAAGATCGCGAGCAGGCCCGTCTCGAGGAGCAGCGCATCCCACTGGAAGTCGAGGAACGGCTGGCATGCCGCGCACAGGGAGAGGTAGATCACCCACAGCAGTGCCAGGCCCGGAGCGGGGGCGATTCCGAGCACCACCAGCACCGCGAGCGCCGTGCCTCCCCCGCACAGCGCGTGCAGGAAGCCGTCGCCGGCGTCGATCCAGCACAGGGTCGGAACGACCCAGTAGCGCTCGATCCCGAAAACCTCGCCGGCGCGCTCCAGGAGGCGCGCGATCGGGCTGATTCCATCGCTCCCGATCAAGCCGTCGATCTGGAGCCACAGCGAGACGAACGCGATCAGGTAGATCCCGCCGAGCGCTCTCGCGAACAGCCACGCCGCGATGCCGTAGCGCGGCCCGTCGGGCGCGGCGCCCCACGGCGTGCGCGTGAGGCTGGAGCATCCCCTCAGGCTCGTGGGTCCGGCCTCAAGCCCGGCTGACGCGCAGGCGGAACCGCCGCACGAGAACGACAACGAGCGCCACGGAGAGCAGGGCCACCACGGCGACCAGCAGCGGAATGGCGATGGCGGCGATCGAGCCGGCCAAGGCGATCCCGTCCTCGAGCAACGACAGGATCGGGTTGCCGACCCCGGCGGTGAGCGTCGACGACAGCAACCGCGTCTTGGCCTTGACGACATGAACCACACCGGCGGTGGAGGCGCCGGCCACGATCCCGAGAACGGTCGCCTCGAGAGGCGCCAGATCGGTGAGCACCGCGGTCGCCAGGATCGCTCCGGCGACCGGCTTCACCGCGACGTGCACCGTGTCCAGCAAGTTGTCGAGCAGCGGGATCTTGTCCGACAGCAGCTCGGTCACCACCGCCGCGCCGAACACAACGATCGCCGGCCACGTCGCGAGCCACTGGAATGGGTCGGCGAGAGGTACCCACTCGAGCTTTCCCGCCACCGCGACGACGAGCAGCGGCAGGAACGCGCGCAGCCCCGTGCTGGCCGCGAGCCCGATACCCATCGCGATCTGGACGGCCACGGGCCCGATGTGCTCCATGTCGCCCGACCCGTCAGTCTCGGCAGCTCGTGGAACCCGCGAGGCTCCCGCGTTTGGATCGTACGTGACCGAGACCGGAGACCACCGTCTGCACGCGCTTGCGGTACGTCTTGAGATCGCCCTCCATGAGCGCCACCTTCGCTTCCGCCAGCTTGTCGGACAGACCGCTCTCGCCGAGCTCGGCGCACGCCGAGCGGGCCTCCTCGAGCCTCGTGAAGATCGAGTCGAGATCGCCGCACGTCATGGCGTTGAGGAAGGCGATGAGCTGCGTCGTGGTCATGGGATCGATCCCCCGGGCCCCAGCATAGCGGCGCCCTCGCGAGCCTTCAACCGGTCGCCGCGCTCTCCTAGGAGCCCGAGAACTCGCCCGCGTAGAACTGCACCCCGGGGTGGGGAGTTCCCTGAGCGTCGTCCAGCGACGACAGGGCGCTCCACGTCGCCGGCGTCCGGCCGACGGCGACCACCTTGAACCGCACGACGACCAGCACGGGATCGTTCACACCGGCGTCGGCGGTCCCGGCGCTGCGTGAGATCTGCATCCGCAGGCTGCCGGGGCCTTGCTCGAACACGTCGTAGGTCACCGCCCCGACGACCTGCTCCAGAAGGACTCCGGCCTGCCACGAGAAGTAGACGAGGCGGTCCGGGTCGTATTCGAGGAACAGATCGGAGGACGCGATGTCCGCGAGGTCGCGGACGCGCACCGCGAGGGTCACCGTTTCTCCGGACTCGTCCTGCGAATCGAGGTAGACCTGCGCCGCTCCTGGAACCCGCGGCTCGGCTTCGAACGTCGCTTGATCCACCCGGCCGTTCGTCGAGGAACACGAGACGATCGCGGCGAGGCCCAGCAGGCAAGCGAGCGTTTTCGCCCCCGTCATCGGTCAGCCCGCGAGTCCCTCGTCCGCCACGACGCGGCACAGGTCGAGGGAGGAGACGATGCCGGTGACCTTGCCGTCACGAACGATGGGGACGTGGTGAACGCGCAGCCTCCACATGATCCTGCACAGATCCCGGACGTCGGTGTCCTCCGTGGCCGAGACCGCCGGGGCGGTCATGATGTCTCCGACCCGAACGACGTACGCGTCGCGGGAGCCCTCGGGACCGGGCTCGGCGTCGTGGTGACCGGGAGGGCCGCCCATGTTGCCGAACAGGACGTCTTCCTGGCTGACGAAGCCCACGAGGCCGCCATCCTCCCGCACCACCGGCGCGCCGTGAATGTGGGCCTGCTGGAGCACGTCGGCCAACTCGCCGACCGTGAGATCCTCGCGCACCGTCACCACGTCGCGCTGCATCAGGTCCCGCGCTTGCATCGTTTTCGGGCGTTGTTTCAACACGTCTCGCGCATCCCGGAAAGAGGTTTTTTGAAGTGGATTGAAGATACCGCGGTCGCATGGCTCCGGCAACAGATTCCGCTCTCGCCTTTGACGACTGCGGGCTATTTGAGTACCTTTTGAGTCCGATGCGCCGACTCGCTTGCACGCTGGCGATTCTCGTGGTGGCGTGCCCGTTCGCGAGGTCGCAAGCGCCGGCTCCGCCCCGCCGGGCTCCGGAGGTCGCCGTCACCCGCCTCGACATCGACCTCGAGTTGGACGCCGAGCGCGGGGTGCTCCAGGAGACGGTGTCGATCACGCTCACGGGCGAGCAGATCGGGTCCTTCGTGTTCCACATCCACGAGGGGCTGTCGGTGGAGCGCTCGAAGGCGAATGCCGGAGCCATCGATCATCGCAAGGCGGGCAGCCGGCTGCTGGTGGACATCGACCCGCCGTTGTCGGGAAGTCGCACCTTGACGTTCGTCGTGAGCGGGCGTCCCGGGGGTACCGGGGGCACGCGGATCGGACCCGAGTGGGCCGTTCTGAATCCCGCCGACCATTGGTATCCGACGTTGCCGCACACGTGGGCGGAGAGCCGAGTGCGCGTTCGTGCCCCCGAGGGCTGGACGGTCGTGGCACCCGGTGAGAGCCCGGGAGTCGCGGCCGACGGCACCTGGGAGTGGCGGGCGTCGAGGCCCGTGCGGGGCGTCGTGGTGGCCGCTTCGCCCGGGTTCGCGGTGAAGCGCGGCACGCTGGTCGCAACACCGCTGCGAGTCGCGTCGGCCGACGAGACCCTCGGTCTCGAGCGCCTGACCGACGCGCTGGGCGATCCGATGGCGTGGTTCTCCGGCGCGCTCGCGCCCTATCCGTTCGACGGATTGAACCTCGTGTTCATCGACGGCTTCGAGGGACGCGCGAGCGGCGGCGGCATGGTGGTGGTCCCGGGGAGCTTCCCGCTCGCGGGGCGTCCCGAAGGCGCCGACCTGCTCGCCGGTGTGTGGTTCGGGGACGTGCTCGCCGGAGACGGTCGCTGGGTCGAGTCGTTCGCCGCGTGGGAGGCCGTGGTCTACTGCCGCGACCGGGCACTCCCGCTTCCCCCGGAGATCGACAAGCTCAGACGCGAGTACTTCAACGTGGTCGACGACGTCCCGCTGGCGCTCGCCGACTCCAAGACGCCGGAGGCGGTGGTGCGCGGCAAGGGATCCGCGGCTCCCGACATGGTTCGCCTGGTGGCGGGAGACCGCGCGATCTACGGTGGCGTCCCCGATCTGTTCGAGCCGTTGGGCCGCCCTCCGCTGAGTCTCGCCGAAGTCCGCGCCGTGTTCGAGCGCCGCACCGGTCACAAGCTCGAGCATGCCTTCTCCGAGTGGTTCGAGCGGACCGGGGTCCCCGAGTTCGAGGCCGTCCTGCGGACCCAGCCGTCGTCCACGGGGGGCTTCAGGACCGACCTGACGCTGATCCAGAAGCGGGAGCTGTACACGCTGCCGGTCGAGGTCGTGTTCCACGGCGCGGGAGAAACGCACCGCGAGATCCTCGATGTCAGCGATGAAACGACCGCGGTGTTCTACGTTCTCCCGTTTCGCGCCGCCCGCATCGAGGTGGACCCACTCGACCGGATCTACCGCCGCGAGACGCGGCAACCGTGACGCCCGAAAGGAGTCCTTCGTGAGCCGGCCCTTCTGTGGTATTCCTATCGTGCTGCATTGATCATGCTCAAGCGAATACGAGAGTTCCTGACCGGCCGCGGCGCGACAGCTCCCGAGCCTCCCCCTCTAGTGCGGGACGAAGATCGCATCTCCGTCGAGGTGCCTGCGGTCCATCACGGACCGAAGGTGGTGCACCAGCCCATTCCGCTCTCCGACATCGACGCCGACGCGGTCAAGATCCTGCGACGATTGTCGCGCTTCGACCACACCGCCTACCTGGTCGGAGGGTGCGTTCGCGACCTGCTCCTCGACCGCCACCCCAAGGACTTCGACATCGGAACGACGGCCACCCCGCGGCAGGTCAAGCGGCTGTTCAGCAACTGCCGCATCATCGGCCGGCGCTTCCGCCTGGCCCACGTGTACTTCCAAAACGGCAAGATCGTGGAGGTCGCGACTTTCCGGGCACGCGACGGCGACGACGACGCCGGAGCGCCCGACGAGGCCGACGCGGACCTGCTCATACGTGACGACAACATCTTCGGCACGCCCGAGGAGGACGCCCTCCGCCGGGATTTCACGATCAACGCGCTGTTCTACGACGTCAACGAAGAAAACGTCCTCGACCACACCGACGGTATGGGGGATCTGCGCCGCCGCCTCGTGCGGACGATCGGCGATCCGGAGATCCGCTTCCGAGAGGATCCGATCCGGATCCTGCGCGCCATCAAGTTCGCCGCGCGCCTCGATTTCGAGATCGAGGCGGGAACCCTGGAGGCGCTGCGGCGGACGCGCAACCTGATCCCCCGGGCCGCGTCGTCGCGGATCCTGGAGGAGATCAATCGCTTCTGCCGGGGCGGCGCGGCTCGAAAGTCCGTCGAGCTGCTCGCGGACACGGGAGTGTTCGAGGTCGTGCTGCCCGACTTCGCCGCGAGCTATCGCCAGGATCCCGAGGCCTGGCGGTACGTGCTGCACCTCCTGGACGCCGTGGACCGGCGGAGGACGGCGGGACACGAGATCAGCACGGGGGCCATCCTCGTGATCCTGATGCTGCCGTTGCTGTCGCGCCGCATGGGGTGGCAGCAGGACGGTGTCTCCTCGCGAGGTCGCGGCGTCAACGTGCGGGACCTGGCGGACGAGATGCTCCGTCCCATGGCCCTCCAATTGCGGGTCGCCCGGAAAGACCAGGAGCATTGCCGGCAGTGCCTGATGACCTTGCACCGCATGGTCCCGGCCCGCACCTTGCGGCACGGCGCGCAGGCCGCCGTGGCGCAGCGTCCGTGCATGCCCGAGTGCCTGTGGATCCTGGAAGCGGTTTCGCAGCACCTCGGCGGTGAGTTCGAGGAAGCGTTCCGTTTCTGGAGCACGAGCGTCACGACGCTTCCCGCCGGAGCGGACCGCCACCGGCCGCCGCACGCGGCGCGATCGGATTCCCCCGAGCAAGTGCCGCGAACCGGGGAGCCGAGCCGGCGCAGGCGTTCGAGGCGCTCGCGGCGCCGGTCCGGAGCGCGCCGCGATTCGGACGTGGGAGCGGGGGCCAAGGTCGCCGTCGCCGCGGCCGAGAGGGCGCCGCAGCCGAAGCGCAAGGACGGCATGCCGCCCCCGTGGGACGACCGGTACTTCTTCGCCGCGCTCCCGACCGTTCCGCAGACCTCGGTCGAGGAGGGCGCGGACGACTCGTACGGCGCCCCGCCGCTGCTCGAATCGGAGGATTCTCCCGCGGGCGATTCGACCGCCGAGCCCTCGGCACAGCCGTCCGCCGAGTCTCGGCCCAGGCCTCGCAGGCGACGGCGACGGCGCCGCGGAGGCGGCGGTCGGCCGCCCTCCGGTGGAAGCCCCGAATCCTAAGAGCGTCCGAGTGATCCTCCGGGTCGCGTTCCGGACGCCGCGGGGGATTACTCGGACGGGCTCCTAGGCGTACTGACGCGCGAAGTCGTCCGCGGACAGCGGCTTTCCCGTTGCGGCCACGACGTAGTCCGGCCAGGACAGCGTGGCACCGCACGCGAAGACCCGGTCCGCGAGAAACGCGCCGGCTCGACGCTGCCCCACCAACCGTCCCTCGTCGCCGTCGGCACGGCCCGGTCCCAGATGCTCGAGCATGGATCGCGACAGTTGGGAGGCGAACAACTCTCCGATCGCGTAGTTGTGATAGTAGACCGGCGTCGACACGATGTGGACCTTCGTGGCCCAGTCCTCGCCGCGGCGGCCCGGGGGGCGTCGCAGACGCTGGTAGCGCTCGACCAGCTCCCACCACAGGTCGTCGAGCGAGCCGTCCGGGTCGGCGTACAGCGCGCTCTCGAATCGCACCATCACCTGTGTCCAGCGCGAGAACACGAGCTGGCGGCGCACCTGGTGCGATCGCAGAGCCTTCCCGAGATCCTCGCGGCCGCGATCCGTGACCAGCCGCATTCCCTCCAGCCACGAAGCGGTGTAGGGCATTCGGCCGAACAGCATCGCCACCCCCTCGGTGGCGAAGATGTGGGCCGGAGAGCGCAACGAGTACGGCAGGTCGCGGCGGATCCCGAGATCGTACACGCCGTGCCCGAGCTCGTGCAGCAGCGTGCTCATGAAGCGGACCGTGGGCGTCCGATTCAGGAGAGTGCGGACGTCCCCTTCGCGGTCGATGTCGATGCAGAATGCGTGCTGGTTCTTGCCCTCGCGCTCGCAGACGTCCGATCTCGCCAGGATCCCAGCGACGTCCAAACCGATCCCGGCGAAGAACTCCGTGGCGATGTGCATGAGGTCGCGGCCGCGAAAGATGTCGTCCAGCCGAAGCTCCGGCGGCTCCGGCACGTCCTGGAAGAACGGATCCGAGTAGTGCCATGGCCGCAGATCTTCGGGCGCGATCTCGAACCGCTTCGCCAGCTCGGAGTCCAGGCAGCGTTTCTCCCGCTCGAAGGGTTCCCGGGTCCGCCGCTCGAGGTCGTCGAACAGTCTCAGAACCGTGTCCTTCGACTGCTCGGCGAGAGCGAGCGACATCGCGTAGTAGTCGTCGAATCCGAGCTCGCGCGCTGCGCGGTTTCGAAGTCGAACCAGGCCGCGCACGTCGGCGGCGATCAGGGGCCCGACGGACTTGCTGGCCTCCCACACCCGCCGCCGCTCGTCGGAGCTGTCGGAGACGACGAGCACCCGCTCGGTCTCGTTCTGGCTCAAGCGCACGCCGTCGAGCTCGGCACGGAACGTCGCGAAGCGCTGTTCGAGGCGCGTCGACAGCTCGACGATCTCGGCCAGCAGCTCGGTGCTGCACTGCCGGCCGAGGTACGACAGGTAGAGGACCTCGAGCAGGCGGCACTGCTCCGGGTCGGAAGGGCCGCCGGCGTCCCTCTGGGCTCGAAGGAACGCGAAGCGGTCCGGGTCCGCAAGGAGCGTCTCGATCCGGATCTGGACCTCGGCCGCGCGACGGTAGGCGTCCGCGTCTCCGGTGGTCGCCGCTTCCCACCAGGCCAGCGCCGCACTTTTTTCGAGAGGCTGCAGCTCCTCGACGTGCCGGCGGACGAACTCCCGAAACGCCTGCACCATGGCCACCCCCTGCACCCGGCGAAGGGGCAAATGCTGCCACAGCGCCCGCCCGCGCGGCAACAGGCCCATCGGCAGGCCCCGAGGGCGGATCCGGCCTTGACAGGACGGGGTGGGTGCGACGAGAATCGAACCGTGGTTCGAGTATCAAACAATCGTTCGAATAACGGCGCGGAGCGCGCCCGGCGCCGGGCCGAGGCGCGGCGGCTCGAGATTCTCCGGGCCGCCGCGCGCACCTTCCGAGGCAAGGGCTACGCGAGCGCGGGAATGAGGGACATCGCCGCCGAGGCCGATCTGTCCCCCGGGAACCTGTACCACTACTTCAAGGGCAAGGACGAGATCCTGTACTTCTGCCAGGACCGCTGGCTCGATCACATGCTGCGGGTGGTGCGAGCGGCGGGCGGCAGGGGCCGGCCCGTCTCCGAGGCCCTGCGCGGAGTCTTCGAGACCCACGTCCGCTACCTGCTCGACGAGCTCGAGGGCTCGACGGCGCACCTCGAGGTCGAGGCGCTGCCCGCGGAGCTGCGCGACCGTATCGTCGCGAAGCGAGATCGTTACGAGCGCGCCATCCGCCGCCTGGTGGCCGGCGGCGTCAAGAGCGGCGAGTTCGCGGCGTGCGACCCGACCCTCGTGACCCGGGCGATCCTCGGATCGCTCAACTGGAGCGCGCGCTGGTTCCGCCCGGAGGGACCCGAGCCGGCGAGCGCCGTCGCCTCCGGGCTGGCGGACTACCTCGTTCGCGGCCTGCGCGCCGTGCCGGCGGGGACCGTGCCTTCGAGAGGGGGGTCGGAATGAGTCTCGAGATCGAGAAGAGCAACGCGCATCTGGCGATGCGCGTCAACGGCGAGGACGTCGAGGTCTCCTTCGCCCCCTACAAGACGCTGCTCGAGGTGCTGCGCGAGGACCTGGGCCTGCCCGGGACGAAGCACGGCTGCGAGCTCGGCGAGTGCGGGGCGTGCGCCGTGCTGCTCGACGGCGCCCCGGTCCTGTCCTGTCTCGTGCTGGGGCTCGAGTGCGAAGGACGGGACGTCAGGACCGTCGAGGGCCTGGCCTCGGACGGGCGTCTCCACCCCCTGCAGGAGGCGTTCGCCGATCTCGGCGGCGCGCAGTGCGGCTACTGCACGCCGGCGATCCTGCTGACCGCCAAGGAGCTGCTCGACCGCGAGCCCCACCCGACCCGCGACCAGATCCGGGACGCGCTGTCGGGGATCCTGTGCCGCTGCACGGGCTACCTCCAGATCTTCGAGTCCGTGGAGGACGCCATGGTCCGGGCCTCGCGGCCGGGAGAGCGGAGGGCGAGCGAATGAGCGAGCGCCCGCTCAAGATCATCGGAGTCCCGCGCCGGCGCGTCGACGGCCGCGCCAAGGTCACCGGCCAGACGACCTTCGCGGACGACATCTTCCTGCCGCGGATGCTGCACTGCAAGCTGCTGCGCTCGCCGCATCCCCACGCGATCATCCGGTCCATCGACGTGTCGCGCGCCGCGGCGCATCCCGGGGTCCGTCTGGTCCTCACCGGCAAGGACTTCTCCGAGAAGTTCGGAATCCTCCCGGTCAGCCAGGACGAGGACCCGATCTGCGGCGACCGCGTGCGCTACGTCGGCGATCCGGTGGCGGCGATCGTGGCCCGGGACGAGCTGACCGCGTTCGACGCCATGGATCTCGTCGACGTCGAGTACGAGATCCTCCACACCTTCGCCGACCCGCTCGACAGCCTGGAGCGCGACGAGCCGCGGATCCACGATTACGGCTCCCACGGCAACGTCCACAAGGCCGTCTCGATGCGCTTCGGCGACACCGACGCCGGCTTCGACGAGGCCGACCACGTGTTCGACGACGTGTTCTTCTACGAGGGCAACACCCACCTCGCCATCGAGCAGCACGCCTCCGTGGCGGCGGTGGACCGCGACGGGAAGCTGACGCTGTGGTCGAGCACCCAGACGCCGCACTACGTGCACCGCGCGCTCGCCAAGGTCCTGGAGCTGCCCGCGGCGCACATCCGCGTCGTCGCCATGCCCAACGGGGGCGGCTTCGGGGGCAAGAGCGACATCTTCAACCACGAGATGGTGGTCGCCAAGGCGGCGCTCGTCCTGGACCGGCCGGTGAAGATCTGCCTCACCCGCGAGGAGGTGTTCTACGCGCATCGCGGACGCCATCCGGTGCTGATGCGATTCCGGACGGGGGTCAAGGACAGCGGCGAGATCACGGCCATGCACCTGCGGACGCTCATCGACGGCGGCGGCTACGGCTCGTACGGTGTCGCCAGCACGTTCTACACGGGCGCGCTGCAGACGGTGACCTATCACGTGCCGCGGTACTGGTTCGAAGGCTGCCGCGTGTTCACCAACAAACCGCCGTGCGGACCCAAGCGGGGTCACGGCACTCCGCAGCCGCGCTTCGGCCAGGAGGTCCAGCTCGACAAGATCGCGGAGCGGCTCGCGATCGATCCCTCCGACCTTCGCCTGCGGATCGTCGAGCAGCCCGACACGCTGACCGCCAACTACCTGCGCATCGGGACGATCGGCCTCGCCGAGTGCATTCGGCGGGTGGTCGCGGTCTCGGGCTTCAAGGATAAGCACCGCAGGCTCCCCGACGGCCGGGGGATCGGCATCGCGTGCTCGTCGTACCTCTCGGGCGCGGGCCTGCCGATCTACTGGAACAACATGCCGCAGTCCGGCGTGCAGCTCAAGCTCGACCGCAGCGGGGGCGTCACCGCGTTCTGCGGCGCGACCGAGATCGGCCAGGGCTCGGACGACGTCCTGGCGGCGGTCGTCGCGGAGGTCCTGGGCATCGATCCGTTCGACGTCCGGACCGTCACGGGCGACACCGACCTGACGCCGGTCGACCTGGGCTCGTACTCGAGCCGCGTGACCCTGATGATGGGCAACGCGGCGATCCAGGCGGCCGAGCGGGCGCGGGAGCTCGTCGCGACCGCCGTCGCCGCGCACCTCGAGATTCCGCCCGCGCGGCTGGTGTTCGCCGAGCGCCGCGTGTTCGATGCGGAGGATCCGGAGCGCGGGGTCGCGTTCCAGGAAGCGGTGTGCATCGCCGAGGCGAAGCACGGCACGCTCGGCACCGTGGGCTCGTACTCGCCGCCGCCGAGCGCCGCGCGCTTCAAGGGCGGCGGGGTCGGCCCCTCGCCCGCCTATTCGTACACCGCGGCGGTGGTCGAGGTGGAGGTCGATCGCACGACCGGCTGGGTCAGCGTCCCCAAGGTGTGGATCGCCCACGACATCGGCCGGTCGCTCAACCCGACACTGGTGCGCGGCCAGGTCGAGGGCAGCGTCTACATGGCCCTCGGTGAGGCGCTGATGGAAGAGCAGACGTTCCGGCGCCTGCCGTCGAAGCTGTCTCACGCACTGGTGCACAAGTTCCCGTCGATGCTCGAGTACAAGAGCCCCACGACCCTCGACATGCCCGAGGTCGTGACGGAGCTGATCGAGGATCCCGACCCGAACGGCCCGTTCGGCGCCAAGGAGGTCGGTCAAGGCCCCTTGCTCCCGGTGATGCCCGCGCTGTGCAACGCGGTCTTCGACGCCGTCGGTGTGCGGATCGACGAGGTGCCGGTCACCCCGGAGAAGGTCATGCGCGCGCTCGACGACAAGGCCAAGGGCGGCTCGGGACGCTACGGTCCGGCGGCGTTCCCCGACATCGATTGGCCCGATCCCTTGATCGTGCCGCCACCGTGGGACGGCGGCGACGGCTGCGCGGTGAACGATACGCGCGAGCCGGGGAAGAAGAAGGGAGCGAAGCGGTCATGATGCGGCTGCCGCGCTTCCGCTATCACGCCCCGCGATCGATCGACGAAGCCGCTCGGGTGCTCGCCGGCGCGGGACCGGACGCCATGCTCCTTGCCGGCGGGACCGACCTGCTCCCCAACATGAAGCGCCGCCATCAGGTGCCCGGGACACTCGTCGGCCTCAGGAACGTCGCCGCCCTGCGGGAGGTTCGGAACGGCCGGGACATGACGATCGGGTCGGGCGTGACGCTCACGGAGATCGTGCGCGACGCGCGGGTTCGAGAACACTACCGGGGATTGTGGCAGGCGGCAGCGCAGGTGGCGACGCCGCACCTGCGGAACATGGCGACGCTCGGCGGCAACGTCTGTCTCGACACGCGCTGCAACTACTACAACCAGAACCACGAGTGGAGAAAGGCGATCGGCTTCTGCATGAAGAAGGACGGCGAGGTGTGCTGGGTCGCGACCTCGAGCCCGAAGTGCCTCGCCGTGTCCTCGACCGACACCGCGCCGGCCTTGATCGCCCTCGGCGCGCACGTGCGCCTGGCCTCCGCGTCCGGTGAACGAGTCCTCCCGCTCTCCGAGCTGTACGACAACGACGGCATCAGGTATCTGACCAAGCGCCCCGACGAGCTCCTGACCGCGATCGAGCTTCCGCCGTCCCCCGGGTGGCGCAGCGCCTACTGGAAGCTGCGGCGCCGGGGATCGTTCGACTTCCCCGTCCTCGGGGTCGCGGCCGCCGCGCTGTTCGCCGACGACGGAGTCGTCCTTGATGCGCGCATCGTGCTCGGAGCGGTGTCGTCGCGTCCCATGGAGTCCGTTCCCGCCGCCGAGGCGCTGATCGGCAAGCCGCTGACCGACTCGACCATCGAGCGGGCCGCGGAGCTCGCCTTCCGCGTCGCGAAGCCCATGGACAACACCGACTTCGTGCTGCACTGGCGCAAGCGGGTGTCGCGCGAGTTCACGGCGTACGCGCTGCGCGAGCTGCGCGGCGACGACATGCGCGCCGTGCGACTGCGCATCGCCCGCCAACCCCTGTAGGCACGGGCGCGGCTGCCGCTCATGGACTACAGGACGCTGAACCCCGCGACGGAAGAGCTGATCGAGACCTATCCGCTCGCGACCGCCCCCGAGATCGAGCGCGCCGTGGAACGGAGCGCGCGCGCCTTTCGCGACTGGCGCGCGACCCGGCTCGACGAGCGGTCCGGCGCGTTGCTCCGCGCAGCCTCGGCGCTCGAGAGTCGCGCCTCCGAGCTCGCCGGGCTCATGGCGCTCGAGATGGGAAAGCCGCTCCCTCAAGGCGAGGCCGAGGCGAGGAAGTGCGCACTGGGGTGCCGGTGGTTCGCCGAGCATGGAGCCCGGCTGCTCGAGCCGGAGCCGCACGACTGCGACGCCTCCGAGTCGTTCGTGCGCTTCGATCCTCTCGGTCCGATCTTCGCGATCATGCCGTGGAACTTCCCGTTCTGGCAGTTCTTCCGCTTCGCCGCACCCGCCCTGATGGCCGGCAACACCGTCGTCCTGAAGCACGCGCCGGGGACGCCGCGCTGCGCTCTGGTCATCGAGTCGCTGATGCGCGAGGCCGGCTTCCCGGAGGGCGTGGTCGGCAACCTGTTCCTCGACAACGAGCAGGCGGCCGCGGTGATCGCCGACGACCGCATCCGCGGCGTGACGCTCACCGGGAGCACCGCCGCCGGACGGCAGGTCGCCTCGGTCGCAGGCAGGCACCTCAAGAGGATCGTGCTGGAGCTCGGCGGCAGCGATCCCTTTATCGTGGCCGAGGATGCCGATCTCGCGGACGCGGTCGGCGTCGCGGTGACGGCGCGCTGCCAGAACTCGGGCCAGAGCTGCATCGCCGCGAAGCGCTTTCTGGTCGCGCGCGCGCGATTCGAGGAGTTCGCCGCGTCGTTCGTGGGCGCGATGGAGCGCCAGCGGGTCGGCGACCCGACCGCGGCCGGCACGGACATCGGCCCGCTGGCACGCGCCGATCTCCGCCACGGCCTCGCGAAGCAGGTGGAGGACAGTGTCGCGGCCGGAGCCGAGGTCCTGTGCGGCGGCGAGGTACCGGAGCAGAAGGGCTTCTACTATCCGCCCACGGTGCTGTCGAGGATCCCGGCCGGCTCCCCTGCCGACCGCGACGAGCTGTTCGGGCCCGCGGCGGCGCTGTTCCCCGTCGCGGACGACGACGAGGCGATCCGCATCGCGAACTCGACCTCCTACGGGCTCGGCGCCAGCGTGTGGACCCGCGACCCTCACCGCGCCCGGCGCTACGCGGAGGCGATCGAGGCCGGCAGCGTGTTCGTCAACGGCCAGGTGAAGTCCGACCCGCGGCTGCCCTTCGGCGGCGTCAAAGACTCCGGGTTCGGGCGCGAGCTGGGCCGCGACGGCATGATGGAGTTCGTGAACAAGAAGACGGTCTGGATTCGTTGACTATCCTTGAAATCGGCACGGGGGGGAGTACAAGCCGTAGCAGGGAGCAAGCAGTATGAGAACGCGTCCCGACAAGAGGCGATCCAGTGCCGATCCTCGACGATGGCGGTACCAGAACGCCTTGGGCGCGGTCGTCGTCGGGTTGCTTGGACTCTCGTTGGTAGGTGCGGAATCCGACGGTACGAAACCCGTTCCCGCCGAGGTGCTTCGACAGCATCTGGATCAGCTCGCCGCAGATGCACCCTATGGACGCAGGGGCAAGAACCTAGGCCCCTTCGAGCTCAATGATCTTCAGGGTCGGAATTGGACAGAGCGGGATCTAAAAGGAAAGACCACGATCGTAGTCGTGTGGCATACCCAGTGTGGTTTCTGCCGTCCTTGGCTGCCGCAAGTCCAGGAGCTACATGAGCGATTCCGTGAGGACCCACGAATAAGGGTCGTTACATTGAACATCAACGAGGACTTGGACCTGCTCACTTCCTACATGAAGGAACATCCGTACACCTTCCCGGTGCTCTTGGCGCGCACTTTCTTGGGTCCCTTTCCCATACCCTGCACGTGGATCGTTGATCAAGAAGGCATTGTTCGCGTCGAAGTCGTGGGGCAGTTCCCAGGAGTGCGAGAGCTCATCAGCGAGGAAGCGATCGCTCTTGCGACGAGCGCCTCGCGCTCGGAGCGATGACCTGAAACGGCCACGTGAGGGTCCGCCTGTGAAGCGTCGCGCTACGACTCCAGCGTAGCAGGACCGACGATCCGCGCGTCGACCCGCGCCGGGCCGCGCAGCCACACCCAGGTGACGAGCGCGAGCGCGATGACGGCGAGCCCCAGGGCCAGACCCCACCACATCCCGGGGAGACCGTAGCCGCACGGAAACGCGAGCCAGTAGGCGGCCGGCAAGGCGAGCACGTAGTACCCGATCAGGTTGAACAGCGCCGCCGGTCGCGTCCTGCCCATGCCGCGCAGGATGCCCCCGCCCACGACCTGCAGCCCGTCGAACAGCTGGAACGCCGCCGCGATGGGAAGCAGCGCGGCGGCGGCGGCGATCACCGCGGCGTCGGTGCTGTAGAGCTGCGGTAGCCAAGCGCGGCCGAGGATGAAGGTCGCCGCGGACAGCGACATCACACTACCGCCGAGGGCGAATCCGACCCACGCCGCGCGCTGGGCGCCGTTCGGGTCTCCGGCTCCGATGAGATTACCGACGCGCGTCACGACGCCGAACGAGATTCCCATGGGGACCATGAAGGAGATCGACGCCAGGTTGATCACGATGGTGTGGCTGGCGAGTGCCGCGGCTCCGAGCCAGCCGGCGAGCAGGTTGGCGAACATGAACGCCCAGAACTCGAGGCTGATGGTCACCCCGATCGGCAGCCCGTAGTGGAAAACCTCTTCCACCCCGCGCAGTCGCCACGCCGTGCGGGACCAGCCGCCCCACCCGCGCCCGAGGTGCGCGAACAGGATCCAGCCGCCGAGGGCGACGGCCAGGAACATCTGGGCCAGCATCGTCGCGATTCCCGCGCCGACCACCCCGAGCGCCGGCATGCCCAGCTTGCCGAAGATCAGGACCCAGTTCGCGGCGATGTTCACCACGTTGGCGCCGACCGCGACCCACATGGCGGGCGCCGTGATGCCGCGTCCGATCAGGTACTGGCGGAGCGCGGTGAACACGAGGAAGAACGGGATGCCCGCGACCTGGACCAGGACGAACGTCTCGGCCTCGGCGCACAGCGCCGCCTCCTGTCCGGTCAGGAGCAGGAACTCCTCCGTGAACCACCACGAGAGCGCCGTCGGAACGCTCATGATCAGCGCGACGATCATCCCGCGCTGCAACGCCAGGCCCGCCCGCCGCTCGTCCCGCGCGCCGTGCGCCTGCGAGACGAGCGGATCGACACCCATGACGACGCCCATGCTGAAGACCAGCGTCCCCATGATCCACAGCCGGCCGAGCGCCACCGCATCGAGCTCGTGCACGCCGACCCGTCCGACCATCATGAGGTCCACGACCCACAGCATCATGGTCGCCAGGTGCCCGGCGATCACCGGGATGGACAGCTTCGAGATGGCGCGGATCTCTTGGCGCACGGAGGACATCGCGACCTCGGCACGGAAACGGGGAAGCCGCTGTTATAGCAGACGGGACCCTCGGCGTTCCTCGAGCCCGTGTATCGTGACGGTCACTCGTCGCTCGCCTGGGTCCGTCGCGCGCCGCGCCGGGTCCAGACCAGCAACAGCGCCACGACGCCGTGCAGCGCGACGGCCGGCCACAACAGCACGCCCCCCAGGCGACCAACCGTGCCGAGGTAGGCGAGGTACAGAGCGATCAGCGCGTTGTAGGTCAACATCGCCCGGAAGGCCGCCGAGCCGCTCTCCGCGCTCCGCCGTCCCGGCCAGCACGCCCATCCCAGCGCGAGCAGCGCGATGCCGAAGCACCGGCCGAGCGCCGTCATCGCAGCGGCCGCGTCCGCGCCCAGCAGCAACCTGAAGACGATCGCGGGGTCGATCAACAGGACGACACCCGTGCCGGCCTCCGCGACCGCAGCGAAGGCGAGAATGCTCTTGGGGGTGTCGAGTCTCGCTTCGCTCACGGATTCTCCTTCGGACCGGCCGGCGGCTTCGCCGCGATCTGCGCCATGAAGACCTCGACCTCCGTGGCCGGGAGGCTGCAGACGCCGCTCTCGCAGACGTACGCGGTCGGCTTGCCCTTGCGCGCGACCTTGCCCTCGAGCAGGGGCACGACCTCGGCCTGGTCGGCGAGGTCCCGGCCCTGGGACGCCACGACCAGGACTCGGTTCGGCGAGAAGGACTTCCGCAGCGCGGCCAGGAACGGCTCGGCCTCGGACTTCGGCCCGTGGGTGACGATGACGATCTCCTTCGGCTTGGCGAGTCGAAACGCCAGCGCCACGAGCATCTCGGTCGAGCCGGCCCCGGCGCGCTCGAGGGTGGGGCCGAACGACCGGAGCAGCGCGTCGGCCCGCGCCCGATAGCGGTCGTCGCCGGTCAGCTCTTGGAGCCGAACGAGGTTCATCAGGGCGATCGAGTTCCCCGACGGCTCGGCACCGTCGAACGCGGGCTTCTCGCGCGACAGCAGCGCCTCGTGGTCGTCGCTCGTCATGAAGTATCCGCCGCTCGCCGCGTCGCGGTAGTGGCGCTCGAGCGTCTCCTGGAGGGCGATCGCCTCGCGGATCCAGCGCGGGTCGGACGTCGTCTCGTAGAGGTCGAGAAGGCCCGCGATGAAGAACGCGTAGTCGTCGAGGTAGGCGTCGCGCGTCAGCGTTCCCCCTCTGAAGCTGCGGCGCAGGCGTCCATCCTGTCGCATCCGACCCAGGACGAAGTCGGCCGCTTTCTCGGCCTGCGCCACGAACGACGGATCGGCCAGGACCTGACCGCCGACGGCGAAGGCCGAGATCATGAGGCCGTTCCACGAGGTCAGGATCTTGTCGTCCCTGAGGGGCGCCGGTCGCAGGAGGCGGGCCCGGTACAGACGATCGACGGCCTGCGGCAGGATCGCCTCGACTCGCTCGCGAGGGAGTTCGAGCTGCGCGGCGACGTCGTCGATCGATCGACTCCGGTGCAGGATGTTGCGGCCCTCGAAGTTCCCGCTCTCGGTGACCCCGAAGTACGCCTCCACGACGGGCGCCCAGGCCTCCCCGACCGCCGCCCGGATCTCGGCGGGAGTCCACGTGAAGAACCAACCCTCCTCGGCGTGGCCCTCGGGTGTCGGGCTGTCGGCGTCGGTGGCCGAGTAGAACCCGCCCTCCGGAGCGGTCATCTCGGCGCGGACGTACCGCAGGATGCGGCGCGCGACCTCGGCGAAGTCGGACCGGCCCGTGGCCTGCCAGGCCTCGAGATAGAGGATCGCGAGCCGCGCGTTGTCGTACAGCATCTTCTCGAAGTGCGGCACGAGCCACTCGCCGTCGACGGAGTAGCGATGGAAACCGCCGCCCACGTGATCGTGGATCCCGCCGGCGGCCATGCTCTCGAGAGTCCGCGTTACCATGTCGAGGTACTCGGGGCTTCCCGTCCGGTGGTACTCCCGCAGCATCAGACGGTTCGGGAAGTCGCTCGGGAACTTCGGCGCGCGATTCATCCCACCGTGCTGCGGGTCGAACTGGCGCGTGAACACGAGGACCGTGGCGTCGAGGACCTCGGCACCCGGGAGATCCGCGGCAGCCGCGGCGGCCGGAGTCAGTTGCTGGCGGATCCGTGCCGTGATCCGGTCCCCGAGGGAGGCGATCCGCTCGGGCTGCTCGTCGTGCTGCTTCCGGAGCTCGGTCAGGTAGGTCCGGAAGCCTGTTCGCGCACCGCGATCTCCGTCTCGCGGGGGGAAGTACGTCCCGCCGTAGAACGGCTTGCGGTCGGGGGTCAGCCACACGGTCATGGGCCAGCCGCCCCGTCCGGTCACGGTCTCCACGGCGGCCATGTAGATCGAATCGACGTCGGGGCGCTGCTCGCGATCGACCTTGATCGGGATGTAGCTCTCGTTGATCACGCGCGCGATGTCCTCGTCCTCGAAGGACTCCTCCTCCATCACGTGGCACCAGTGGCAGGTCGAATAGCCGACGCTGAGCAGCACCGGGCGACCGAGGCGCCGCGCCTCCTCGAACGCCTCGTCTCCCCAGGGATACCAGCTCACGGGGTTGTGGGCGTGCTGGATCAGGTAGGGACTGGACTCCAGGATCAGGCGGTTCGTGTACCTGGGCGACCCGTCGTCGTTGCGGTGACGCGTTCGCGGGACGTAGGCCGGCCCCTTGGCGGCGAGGGCCGTGGCCAGCTCGGCTTGCAGCTCGGCAGAGAAGGGCGGCGCCCCGGGGAGCGTCGCGATCGTCCCGCGAGCGCCCGGGCGAGCATCGTGCTCCGCCCCGGCCGCGCACGCCCAGACGGCGCCACAGAGACCGAGCCACGGAATGAGAGCCGCACGACCCATGCTCGCGCTCCTCGACGACAGTTTAACGGGAGATCGACCGAGCCGGGGCGTTCGATCAGCGTCGATTCCCCGGCGCGAGGTGCCGATCCAGGAACGCCTCCATCTCGCGGTAGAACTCGAACATGTTCTCCTCGTTGTGGAAGCCGTGGCCCTCGTTGTCCTTCATCAGGTAGGTGACGTCCACCCCGCGCTTGCGGAGCGCCTCGACGATCTGGTCGGACTCTTCCTTGCGGACCCTGGGGTCGTTGGCGCCCTGGGCGACCAGGAGCGGAGCGGTGATTCGCTCGGCGTTGAAGTACGGCGAGGTGCGACGGAAGCGCTCCTCGTCGCGCTCCGGGTGGCCGACCATCTCGTACATCATATCGAGGTACGGCTTCCAGTACGGCGGGATCGACGATATCCACGTGAACAGGTTGGACACCCCGACGTAGCTGATGGCGCAGGCGTAGAGGTCCGGCGTCATGGTGACGCCGGCCAGCGTGGCGTAGCCGCCGTAGCTCCCGCCGTAGATCGCGACGCGCTTCGGATCGGCGATGCCCTGCTCGACCGTCCAGCGGACGCCGTCGGTGACGTCGTCCTGCATCGCGAGGCCCCACTGGCCGAAACCGGCCTCCATGAACTTGCGACCGTAGCCGGTCGAGCTGCGGAAGTTCATCTGCAGGACGGCGTAGCCGCGGTTGGCGAGGAACTGGACCTCCGGGTTCCACCCCCAGGAGTCGCGGTGCCACGGCCCGCCGTGGGGATGGACGACCATCGGCAGTCTCTCGGGCGCGATGCCGACGGGCAGGGTCAGGTACCCGTGGATCGTCAGGCCGTCCCGCGAGCGATAGGTGATCGGCTTCATCTCAGCCATCTCGGACTCGTCGAGCCACGGCGAGACGTCGAACAGCTTGGTGAGCTGCATCGGCTCCACCCGCAGCAGGTGGTAGCCGCCGAGCGCGCGGTCGGTGCCCGAGTGCACGATGTAGGTCGACTCGTCCTTGGAGCCCGAGACGATCGTGTTGAACCGTCCGGGGAGCTTGTGGTCCGCGAAGCGCTGGATCGCTTCGCGGTGCTCGTCGAAGAAGCGGTAGGCCGGGCGTGCGGTCTCGAACATCACGCCCGTGATCACCTTGCGCTTCCTCGACTTCAGCAGCCGGGTCACGTCGACCTCTTCGTGCTCGAAGATCAGGCGCGTCTCGGCGCCGGCGACGACGTCGTACTCGAAGATCGCCGCCTTGTCGCGACCGACGTTCGACGCGACGTACAGCGAGCGGTTGTCGAAGGTGAAGAACAGCGGCGCGGCGGATTCCTTGAAGTTGTAGGTCGCGACCGTTCTCCACGCGTCGCTTTCGGTTTCGCGGTACAGGATGCTGGTGTTGACCCCGTCGGTCGTGGCCGCCGACCTCAGGCGACCCTCGTGATCGGTGATCCAGGACTGGATGTTGCCGGGGTTCTCCGCGATCAGGGTCTGCTCGCCGGTGAGCACGTTCAGGCGGTAGACGTCGAACACCTCGGGATTGCGGCGGTTCATCCTGAAGAGGATCTCGTGATCGACGTCCTCCAGCTCGTCCACGATCTCGCACTTGACGTTCGGAAACGGCGTCAGGTCGAGGCGATGGGACCCGTCACGGCCGACCGAGTACAGGCGCCAGTTCTCGTCGCCGCCCTGGTCCTGGACGTAGACCAGGCGGTCGTTGTCGGCCCACAGGTATCCTCCCAGGTCGCGCTCTTTGGCCTCGGTGACGCGGCGCTCCTCGCCCGTCGCGAGGTTGCGCACGAACAGGTTGAGGCGGCGCTCCCACGGCGCCATGAAGCCGAGGTGCGTCCCGTCCGGCGACAGCTCCAGGCTGATACGATCGGGTTTGCGAAAGAAGTCCTCGAGGGGGATCAGGCGTGTGTTGGTGGCGGACACGACTCTCCTCCATGGAGCGAAGCGCGATGCGCGCGGTCGAAGGACGCAGGTTACAGCAGATCCCCGCGCCTTGACACCCCTCGCGGTCGGTGGTCAGACTGGCATCGCTCGCGGGATGCGCGGAGGCCGCTTGATCGCCTATCTCACGCTTCGCCGGCTCCTGCGCCTGGCCACGCGCACGTTCTTCCGCCGGCTCCAGGTCGTGGGACAGGAGCACGTGCCCGAGGCGGGCCCGGTGATCTTCTGCGGGAACCACCCCAACGCGCTCCTCGATCCGATCTTGATCCTGTGCTCCTGCGGCCGGGTGGTGCGGTTCGCGGCCAAGGACACGCTGTTCCGCAACTGGCTGCTGAGGCCGTTCCTCGCGATCCTGGGCGTCGTGCCGGTGAAGCGGCGCGAGGACCACGCCGGCACCCCGCGGTCGAACAAGATGGCCTTCGAGCGGTTGTTCGAGGCCCTCGCCTGCGGCCACGCCATCGGCGTCTTCCCCGAGGGGATAAGCCACGACGCCAGCCAGCTCGCGCGCCTCAAGACGGGCGCCGCGCGCATCGCCTTCGGATTTCACGACCGCCATTCCGGGGTCCGCGTCCCCGTGGTGCCGTGCGGCCTGAACTACTTCACGCCGGATCGCTTCCGCAGCAGCGTGCTCGTGCAGTTCGGGCCCCCGCTGGCCCTCGACGACCGCCGGCTCGAGCTGTACCGCACGGATCCCCACGAGGCCGTGCGCGCGTTCACGGCCGAGCTCGAGACCCGTCTGCGGTCGCTGACCGTCAATGCCGACGACTGGGAGACGATCCGCGTCCTCGACGGCGTGCGCCGTCTGTACCAGCCGCCGCGGATCAGCCTCGAGGAGCGCATCGAGCTGGCGCGGAGGTTCAATGCCGTCTATCCCGGCGTCAAGGACGAGCCGGACGTGCGGCGGCTGGTCGCGCGCGTCCGCACCTACCTCGACCGGCTGGCGGCGGCGGGTCTGACCGATCGGGACCTGCGGCGGGCGATGCGGCGCCGCGAGACCGTCGCGCGCGTCGTGCGCCATCTGATCCTGGTCGTCGTGTGGCTGCCGCTCGCCCTGCTCGGCGCCGTCATTCACGTCCCGGTCGGACTGCTCCTCGACATCACGGGAGACCGCCTGAACCCGGACAGGATCCTCCGCGCCACGGTGAAGTTCGCGCTCGGCGTGGCCGCGCTCCTCGCGGCCTATGTCGCCGTGCCCATCGCGATCGGCATGTCCGCGGGATGGGGCTTCGGAATCGCCGCGTTCGTCGTGCTGCCGCTCTCCGGCTACGCCACGCTGCGAGTGGCGGAGCGCGCCGTGGCGCTCCGGCAGCTGCTCCGGGCCTCGATCCGGGTCCTGAGGCTCGGGAACGAGGT
>Ga0302046_10001274_pt1 | contig 23639 bp, 21 predicted proteins | sample RVTome_11_FD_200261 | JGI IMG/M metagenome (GOLD analysis project Ga0302046, IMG submission 200261) | Soil microbial communities from uranium-contaminated site in the Upper Colorado River Basin, Wyoming, United States - RVT147D111 (version 2) ... | reverse complement strand
GTCGATGCCACGCTTCCAGACCTGTTCCGCGAGGCGGCTGATGATCTCGATGCCGGTCAGGCTGCCCTTGTGGACCGTGCGGTCGAAGGTCTGGCCGGCGAAGGCCTTCTGGTGGATCGTGCCGTCCGGATTGCGGTCGAAGAAGCAGCCGAGGTCGTTCTCCAGCTCGTGGATACGTTCGACTGCGATGTTGACCAGCTTCCAGGCGATCTCCTGGTTGTTCAGCCACTTGCCGCCCTCGATCGTGTCCATGAAATGGCGCTCGACCGAATCCTCCTTGGCGATGGCGACGTTGTAGCCGCCTTGCACCATGCGGGTGCAGCCGCACTTTCCCAGCAGCCCCTTGACCGCGACCGTGATCGACAGCGACGGATCGGCCTTGTGCGCGTGCAGGGCGGCGAACAGCCCAGCGCCGCCGCTGCCGAGGATCAGGATGTCGGTCTTGCTGCGTGCGATCTCGACCATCCGTGTCCCCTATATCGCCCGCATGAGGAAGATCAGGCCCGCGCCGACCGCGACGGCGGCGGCGACCGCGATCAGCGTCTTCTGCCAGTCGCGCCAGGGCAGGAACTCGAGCGCCAGCAGCCGAAGGCCGCCCGCCATGTGCGCCGCCAGCAGGATGACCAGCGCCGTCTCGGCCGCCTTGACCAACGGAACATCGGTCCATCTGAGAAAGGCATCGAGCGCCGCCTCCTCGAGGGCCAACGACAGGACGTATAGATGCAGCGGCAGGAAGATCGCCAGCCCGAGCCCGGAAATGCGGTGCAACAGGAACGCCCAGTAGGTCGGGTGATTGCGTGTGGCCAATGCGTGGTTCATGTGACCGCCCCCACGGCGCGAAAGCCCAGCACCAGCACCAGCAGGCAGAAGCCGGCCGCGGCGGCGTTGAGGCTGGCGCCGTGCCAGGGCGTCATTTCCCGGACGATGCTACGGAGCCCGATGGCTCCGTGCACCGCGGCGGCAGCCACGAACAGGCCGTAGAACGCGGTCCAGAAAATGCTGCCCTGCGTCCGGCCGAGGATCTCCGCCGCCGTCAGCCCGCCCTGGATGGCGTAGACCATCGTTATCAGATGGCCCAGCACCAGCGGCGCCAGCACCATCGCGCTCAGGCGCTGCGCCAGGTATAGCCAGAGCTCGACGCGGGCCGTCATATCTCTCCCTTGAGCGCGGCCAGCACGGTCGCCCGCTTCAGGCCGGCTATCGACGCCGTCGGGTTCAGCGACTTCGGGCAATAGACGGTGCAGTTCTGATGGCTGTGGCAGGCATGGCAGCCGGCGTCGACGGCCACGGCCGCCAGATGGCCGTTGCGGTCGCCGTCGCGCACGTCGTTGACCAGAGTCCAGGCGCGGTTGAGCTGCGCCGGGCCGAGGTAGTCCGGGTTCCAGGCGACCACGTCGCAGGCCGAATAGCAGACGGCGCAGCCGATGCACTCGATGCCGGCGCTGGCCGCCTTGCGCTCCTTGCTGTCCGGCGCCACGACGGCGAATTCCTGGGACCCCGGCTGGCTGGGGACGAAGCTGCCGCCGGCCTTCTGCCACTTGTCGAAGAACACGGTCATGTCGGCCGCGAGGTCCTTGATGACCGGAAGATTGCGCAGCGGCGCCAGGCGCAGCTTGCCGCCCTTGGCGACCTTCGAGGCATGCGTCCGGCAGGTCCAGCGCGGCGCGCCGTTGACCATCATCGCGCAGGACCCGCACATGCCGATCCGGCAGGCGAAGCGGTAGGAGACGGTCGCGTCGAGGCGGCGTTGGATATAGCTGACGACGTCGAGGATCGTCTGCTTTTCCTGGTGCGGCACGGAATAGGTCTGGAAGAAGCCCTCTTCGCGCCCGCGCCACACCTCGACGATCAGAGCGCCGCCGTCACCTTTTCCCGTTTCCACGCTTCCTCCCAGGCGCCGGGATCAAGGGGCCCCGGCGCGACAGCCGTGTCCAGCACCAGATAGCAGGTTGCCGTCGGTCCCAGCAAGTCGCCCAGGGGTGCCAAAAGGGCGCCCGTAACCTACCGGGGGCAAAGGATTCGTCGTTTAGTCGACAATATTGACGACAATATTTCGAAGCCGATGGCGGAGCGCAACAAAAATCGGCGGCGTCCGCGGCCGCCGGCTGCGATGATGAGTCGCAAGGGTACCGCAATTCGTCTAACATTCTCCGAAGGCTGTTCGACAAGAGCAATTACCCTGCAGGGAGATTTCATTATGACACATAGCACCTGGTTGAAACCGCTGGCCGCGTCCGCCCTTGCCGCCGTTTTTGCCGCCGCGATGACGGCGCCGGCCGCCGCCGAGACCAACACAGTCCGCATCGCCGAGCAGTTCGGCCTGCTGTATGTCCCGCTCAATATCGTCGTCGATAAGAAGCTGATCGAGAAGCACGTCAAGAAGGCGGGGCTGCCGGAGCCGAAAGTCGAGCTCTACAAGATCAGCGGCGGCGCCAATATGAACAAAGCCCTGCTCGCCAACACGCTCGACTTCGGCGCGGCCGGCGTCGGTCCTGCTCTTAAGCTCTGGGGCAAGTCCGAGGGCCGCTTCAAGGCGGCGTTCAACATGACCGACATGCCGCTGAAGCTCGTCACGAACGACCCGGCGGTCACGAAGTTCGAGGACTATCTCACCATCAAGAACCACAAGATCGCGGTTCCCGCGGCCAAGGTATCGATTCAGGCCGTGGTCATCCAGATGGCCGCCAAAAGTCTCTGGAACGACGCGGAAAAGATCGATTCTCTGGTCGTCTCGATGACCCATCCGACCGCGCTGGCCGCCGTCCTGTCCGGCGGTCAGTCCGTGAAGAGCCATTTCGCGACGCTGCCGTTCTCGTACCAGGAGCTGAAGAGCGGCAAGGCGCACGAGGTCAGCAATTCCTACAAGATGCTTGGCGGCGCGCATACCGTGCTGGTGATGATCGCCGGAAAGGAATTCAAGGAGGCCAACCCCAAGACCTATCAGGCCGTGGCCGACGCCTTCCTGGAGTCCTACGACTGGATCGCCAAGAACCCGGCCGAGGCGGCTGAAGTCTTTATCCGCTTCACCCAGTCGAAGCTCAATCCGGAGGAAGTGAAGGCCATGCTCTCCGACCGAGAGGAGGTCCACTTCAGCGGCGAGCCCAAGAAGACCATGGAGTTCGCCAAGTTCCTCCACAGCATCGGCGACATACCGGAGGCCAAGAGCTGGAAGGACTATTACTGGGAAAATAATCACAAGATGAGCGGCAGCTGATAGATGGCTGACGTCGCGACGCGAACGGCGGGGAAAGCCCCCGCCGTTCACGCGCCGGAACCTATTCTCGACGTCTCCGGCGTGACGCTGCAATACAAGACCAAGGAACACCTGATCACGGCGACCTACCGGGTCGGGTTCAAGGTCTTCAAGTCGGACCGGTTCGTGCTTCTGGGGCCGTCCGGATGCGGTAAATCGACCCTGCTGAAGGGCGTCGCCGGGTATCTCAAGCCGGTCGAAGGCCAGATGCGGCTGAAAGGGCAGGTCATCCGGGAGCCGGGCCCCGACCGGGTCATGGTGTTCCAGGAGTTCGACCAGCTCCTGCCATGGAAGACGGTCAAGCAGAACATCACCTTCGCCCTGATCAACGGCGGCAAGTGCGCGAACCGGCGCGAGGCCGACGAGATCGCCATGCAGTACATCCGCAAGGTCAAGCTCGAGCGCTTCGAGGATACCTTTCCCCACATGCTGTCGGGCGGCATGAAGCAGCGCGTCGCGATCGCGCGCGGCATGGCGATGGAGCCGGACATCCTGCTGATGGACGAGCCGTTCGCCGCGCTCGACGCGCTAACGCGGCGCCAGATGCAGGACGAGCTCCTGCAGCTATGGGAGGACACCAAGTTCACCGTGCTCTTCGTCACCCATTCGATCGAGGAAGCGGTGATCGTCGGCAGCCGCATCCTCATCCTCTCGCCGCATCCGGGCCAGGTTAAGGCCGAGCTCAACGCGCACGAATACTCGCACGCCAATATCGGCAGCGACGGGTTCGCCGCGCTGCAGCGCCGCATCCACGCCATGATCTTCGCCGACCGCGTGCTCGAGGACGAGCTGGCGGTGCCGCATGGCTAGCCGGTCCATCGCCGAACGGTCCACCCTCTACATCCGGCCGGAGTTCGAGAATACCGGCCTCGGCGTCGCGGCGATCGGCGAGGTCGAGCGCCCGCTCTCGCTGATCGAGCGGATCTCCGAGATCGACCCGGTGCGAAAGTTCAGCGTTCTCGTCGGAATCGTCGTCATCTGGCAGCTCTACACGGTCATCGGGAACGTTCCGGAACTGATGTTCCCGACGTTTTCCAGCACCGCGGCGGCGCTGATCGATGCCTTCGTCAACGAAGGGCTGCTGTTCAACATATGGAACTCGATCAGCATCCTGCTGATCGGCTATACCATCGGCATCGCCATTGCTGCGGTCCTCGTGGTGCTCGGTGTGACGACGCGCTTCGGCGCCGATCTGCTGACGACGCTGACCGCGATGTTGAACCCGCTCCCGGCGATCGCGCTGCTGCCGATGGCGATGATCTGGTTCGGCCTGAACAACCAGGCCATCATCTTCACGCTGCTGCATTCGATCGTCTGGCCCGTCGCGCTGAATACCCATACGGGCTTCCAGTCCGTAAGCGAGACCTTGCGGATGGTCGGGCGGAACTATGGCCTGCGCGGCCTGCCGTACATCTGCAAGGTGCTGATTCCGGCCGCGCTGCCCTCGATCCTGACGGGGCTCCGCATCGGCTGGGCCTTCGCCTGGCGCACCCTGATCGCAGCCGAGCTGATCTTCGGCGGATCGGTGCTGGGAGCGTCCGGCAAGAACGCCGGCGGCCTGGGCTGGGTGATTTTCCAGAATCAGATGGACCTCCGCATTTCCTATGTCTTCGCCGGACTGTTCGCGGTGATCCTGGTCGGTCTCATCATCGAGAACGGCATCTTCCGCAATGTCGAAGACCGAACGGTCAAAAGATGGGGCATGCAGAGGTAGGGATGAGCGAGTCCGCGCTTCCGATGCATGCCCGCCCGGAGTTCGAGAATCGGGAGCTCGACGTGGCGCAGAATGTCGCCGTCGAGCGCAAGCTGACGCTGATCGAGCGCATCTCGAACATCAACGCCGTTCGCAAGCTGACGATCCTGCTCGGTCTCATCGTCGCCTGGCAGGGCTACGCCGTCATCGCCCGACCCGACCCGCTGCTCTTTCCGACTTTCACGGCGACGGCGCAGGCGACCTGGAACGTGCTTGCCGACGGCTCGCTGATCGAGAAGGCCTGGATCTCGGTCGAGGTGCTGCTGATGGGATATGCGGCCGGCCTCGCCGGCGCAGCGGCGTTCCTCGTCCTCGCCGTCTCCACCCGCATCGGACGCGACATCCTTAGCACGATGACCGCCATGTTTCAGCCGCTGCCGGCGATCTCGCTGCTGCCGCTCGCCGTCCTCTGGTTCGACCTCGGCATCCCGAGCCTGATCTTCGTCACCGTCCACTCGGTGCTCTGGGCGGTCGCCCTCAGCACGCATGTCGGATTCATGGCAGTCAGCGACACGCTCCGCATGGTCGGCCGCAACTACGGGCTCCGCGGCATCCGCTACATTGCCCTGATCCTGGTGCCGGCCGCCTTCGGCTCGATCCTGACCGGCCTCAAGATCGGCTGGGCCTTCGCGTGGCGCACGCTGATCGCCGCCGAGCTGGTATTCGGCGCGGCGTCCGGCGACGGCGGCCTCGGCTGGTTCGTCTACATCAAGGGCGAGAACCTGGAGACGCCCTATGTGTTCGCCGGCCTGCTGACGGTGATCCTCGTCGGCCTGGTCGTCGAGAACCTGGTGTTCCGCCGCATCGAGATCGCCACGGTCAACAAGTGGGGCATGCTGCGGTAGCAGATGCCGCCCCTTCCCGACGACGCGAAACAGGCCGGCAACCTGCGCGGCATCTTCTGGATGCTGGGCGCGACGCTGACCTTCGTGTTCATGCACGCGGCGATCCGGCATATCGCGCACGAGGTCGATCCGATCGAGATCGCCTTCTTCCGCAATTTCTTCGGATTGCTGTTCCTGGCGCCGGTCTTTCTCCGCTACGGCCTCACGCCGCTGCGGACCAGTCAGTTCCGCCTGCACTTCTGGCGCGCGGCGATCAACCTGGTCAACATGATCACGTTCTATATCGGGCTTCGGCTGACGCCGCTGGCCGAGGCGACCGCGCTCAACTTCACGGCGCCGCTGTTCGCCACGGTGCTGGCGACCGTGCTGCTCGGCGAGAAGATCCGCCTTCGCCGCACCCTTGCGCTCGCCCTCGGCTTTGCCGGCGCGATCGTCATCCTCCGGCCGGGCTTCGCCGGGCTGAACCCGGGCGCTCTCTTCGTGATCTTCTCGGCCGTCCTGTGGGGCGGGATCATGGTCATGATCAAGATCATCGGCCGCACCGAATCCAGTCTGACGATTACGCTCTGGGTGCTGATCCTGATGACGGCGATGTCCTTCCCGCCCGCCCTTTTCGTGTGGCAATGGCCGACCCCGTTGCAGTTCGGCTGGCTCACCTTCATTGCCGTCATCGGCACGATCGGCCAGCTCATGCTGGCCCAGGCGCTGAAGGAGGCGGAGGCGACGGCCATCCTGCCGGTCGACTTCTTCCGCCTGATCTGGGCCGCCGCGACCGGCTATTTCGCCTTCGGCGAGGTCCCCGATATATTCACCTGGACGGGCGGCGCGATGATCTTCGGGTCCGCCACCTACATCGCCTATCGCGAAAGGAAGCTGCATAAGCAGCGCGAGTCCGGATAGACTGCCGTCAACCGCCATAACGAGCTTTTTCTACAGGGAGAACCACGATGCGTGTCGCCGTACTCGATGACTATTTCAACAAGGCGCTCGAGCTTGCCGACTGGAGCCCGCTCAAGGGCCGCGCCGATGTCAAGGTGTTCACCAAGCATCTCGGCGAGAGCGAGGATACGCTGGCCAAGACCCTGGCCGACTTCGAGATCATCGTCGGCATGCGCGAGCGGACCGCGTTTCGCGCCGGCCTGCTCCAGCGGCTGCCCAAGCTCAAGCTGCTGATCACCACCGGCGCGCGAAACGCTTCCTTCGATATCGCCGCCGCCGCCAAGCAGGGCGTCACCGTCTGCGGCACCGGCGGAGTCGGCAGCCCGACCTCGGAGCTGGCCATCGGCATGATGATCGCCCTGATGCGCGACATCCCGCGCCAGTTCGATTCGATGAAGAAGGGCGGCTGGCAGACCCATGCGGGCGCCGACCTCGCCGGCAAGACCATGGGCATGCTGGGCCTGGGCAAGCTCGGCGGCGCGGTCGCTCGGGTCGCCAACGCTTTCGACATGAAGGTCATCGCCTGGAGCCAGAACCTGACCGACGCGCGCGCGGCGGAGTGCGGCGCGACACGGGTCGACAAGGACACGCTGTTCAAGCAGTCCGACGTGATCTCCGTCCACCTCGTGCTGAGCGACCGGTCCCGCGGCCTGGTCGGCGAGCGGGAGCTCGGGCTGATGAAGCCGACCGCCTATATCGTCAACACCTCGCGCGGGCCGATCATCGACGAGAAGGCGCTGCTCAAGGCGCTGAAGGGGCGGAAGATCGCCGGCGCCGCGCTGGACGTCTACGGCTCGGAGCCGCTGCCCAAGGACGACCCGATCCGCAAGCTCGACAACGTGCTGCTGACGCCGCATCTCGGCTATGTGACGGCGGAGAACCTGGCGAAGATGTATACCGATGCCGTCGCCGACATCGTTGCCTTCCTCGACGGCAAGCCGGTCCGCGTGATCCCGCCGAAATAGGCGCGCCCGTCAGGCGTTGACGTCGACCACCATGCGGCCGCGGATCTTGCCCTGCAGGATCCGCTCCGCCGCGTCCGGGACGCCGCCGAGCCCGGTCACGTCGGTCATCGCCGCGAGCTTGTCGTGCGGCAGGTCGGACGCGATGCGCCGCCAGGTGCGGACGCGGTTCTCGTAAGGCTGCATCACGGAATCGATGCCAAGCAGGTTGACCCCCCTGAGCAGGAAGGGGATCACCGTCGTCTCCAGCTTCGCGCCGCCGGCGAGGCCGCAGGCGGCCACCGAGCGCCCATATTGAAGCTGCGACAGGACGCTCGCCAGCGTCGTCGCGCCGACGGTGTCGACGCAGCCGGCCCAGCGCTCCCGGTCGAGCGGACGGCCGGAATACTCGGACAGGCTGGCGCGCTCGACGAACTCCACCGCCCCCAGCGACTTGAGGTAGTCATGCTCCGCCGGCCGGCCGGTGGAGGCCGCCACCGCGTAGCCGAGCTTAGCGAGGATGGAGACGGCGACCGAGCCGACCCCGCCGGCCGCGCCGGTGACGAGGACGGTTCCCGCATCGGGCTTCAGGCCGTGGTTCTCGAGCGCCAGCACGCAGAGCATGGCGGTGAAGCCCGCCGTTCCGACGGCCATCGCCTGCTTCGCCGTCAGACCGTCCGGCAGCTTGACCAGCCAGTCCGCCTTGACCCGCGCCTTCTGCGCATAGCCGCCCCAATGCATCTCGCCGACGCGCCAGCCGGTCAGCACGACCTTGTCGCCCGGCTTGTAGCGGCCGTCCGACGACTGCTCCACCGTGCCGGCGAAGTCGATGCCGGGCACGTGCGGGTAATTCCGCACCAGGTTTCCCAGCCCTTTGACGACCATGCCGTCCTTGTAGTTGACGGTGGAGTACTCGACGGCGACCGTGACCTCGCCTTGCGGCAGGTCGCTTGTCGCGAGCTCCCGCAAGCTATGGCTGACCTTCTTGTCCTGCTGCTCGAGCACGAGCGCCTTGAAGCGATCGCCGGCCATGGTGACTCCCTTCGATTGATTCCGTGTCCTGACCGGTATAGTGCGCCGCCGCCAGCGCCGCAACGGAGGGTGGGGCTAGCGCGTATCAGTCCGTGTGATCAGGTGGCGGAATTGGCGTCTTGTTTGACGAATTGAGAGAAGCATAGTGCGTGCTTCGACAGGCTCAGCATGAGGTTTTTTCTCAATGCCACGAAGACTCTACCTCATCCTGAGCTTGTCGAAGGACTCACGGCGTTCGTGCAGCATCGTCACGGGCAATTGCACTGCCGAAACAGCGCTACTTCAGCGCTTCGAGGATGCTGACGTAGTTCGCGACGCCGGCTCCGCCCATGTTGAAGAGGCCGGCGAGCTTCGCGCCCTCGACCTGCATGCCGGCCGCCTCGCCGCGCGTCTGCATCGCCGCCATGATGTGCATCGAGACGCCGGTCGCACCGATCGGATGGCCTTTCGCTTTCAGGCCGCCCGACGGGTTCACCGGCAGCTTGCCGTCCTTTTGCGTCCAACCTTCGGCGATCGCACGCGCGCCCTGTCCTTTCGGCGCAAGGCCCATCGCCTCGTACTCCATCAGCTCGGCGACGGTGAAGCAGTCATGCGTCTCGACCAGGCTGAGGTCGTCGAGCGTCAGCCGGCCCTCCTTCAGCGCGCCGGCCCAAGCCTGCGCCGCGCCGTCGAGGAAGGTCATGTCGCGCCGGCTCATCGGCAGAAACTCGTTGACGTGATTGCGCGCGCGGAACACCACCGCCTTCTTCATCGCGAGCGCCGTCTCCATGTCCGCCAGCACGACAGCCGCCGCGCCGTCCGACACCAGCGAGCAGTCCGTCCGCTTCAGCGGCCCGGCGACCAGCGGGTTCTTCTCCGACACGTCGCGGCAGAATTCGACGCTCAGGTCCTTCTGCATCTGCGCCCACGGGTTCGCGCAGCCGTTCTTGTGGTTCTTGGACGCGATGCGCGCCAGCGCGTCCGTCTGGTCGCCGTACTTCTGGAAATACTGCTGGGCGATGCGGCCGAACACGCCGGCGAAGCCGCCTTCGATCTCCGCCTCCTCCTTCAGGTAGGAGGCCTTCATCAGGATGCCGCCGATCTCCGGTCCCGGCGTGTCGGTCATCTTCTCGACGCCGACCGCGAGCACGATGCGGCCGCGCCTGGCCTCCAGGAAATTCAGCCCCTGGTGCACGGCAGCGGAGCCGGTGGCGCAGGCATTCTCGACGCGGGTCACCGGCTTGAAGCGGAAATCGTCATGCGCCTGCAGCACCAGAGAGGCGGCAAAGTCCTGGCGCGAGAAACCGCCGTTGTAGAAGCCGATATAGACGGCGTCGACGTCGGCCGGCGCGATCCCGGCATCCGCGACGGCGTCGCGGACGACCTTGACGATCAGGGATTCAGCGTCCTCGCCCTCGAGCCTGCCGAACTTGCTATGTGCCCAACCGACGATGCATCCGGTCATCTGCCGTCACTCCCGTTCGCGTTTCCGTTAGCCTTGAAACATGGTTAATGATTTAGCCGCGGCCTTAAGCGAATGTTAAGTCGGCCGCCGCAGGATCGCCGCCGGGACACTAGCAAGCTTTGGCGATCCGGGTCGATTCATTAGATAGGCCGCCCGCAGGACAGCGCCAGGCTCGCATCCAGTCGTTGCGGAACCTGGCGAGGAAAATCGCGCGATGAACGAGTTGCTCGACCGGAAAATGCGTTACCGCGCCGCCGTGGCCCGGGCCCAGGCGCAGGTCATCAACGGGCGCTCCGCCACGATGATGGTGAAGGAATCGCCGGCCTATTCCGGCCGCGCGTTCCAGCTCCTGCCGATCGTCTTCGCCAACCTGATGCTGACGCTGCTCACCGTCGGTCTCTACCGGTTCTGGGCCAAGACGCGCATCCGGAAGTATTTCCTGTCGCGCATCGCCTTCCTCGGCGATCCGCTGGAGTACACGGGCACGGGCGCGGAGCTGTTCAAGGGCTTCATGATCGTGCTCGTGATCATGGCGCCGTTCCTGTTCGTGACCGGACTGGTCCAGCAGTTCGTGGCGGCGCCGGGCGCCAGCGCCGTCAACGTCGCGGTGTACCAGGCGGTCTATCTGCTGGCGATTTATTTTCTTTATTCCGTCGCCGTATACCGTGCACAGCGCTACCGCCTGTCGCGCACCATCTGGCGCGGCATTCGCGCCGGCCAGGAGGGCTCCGCGCTGCTCTATGCGCTGCGCGCCCTGGGACTCGGCCTGCTGACGTTGGCGACCGCGGGTCTCGCCTATCCCGTTATGCGCCGGTATCTCGTCGGCTACCGGATCGACAATGCCAGTTTCGGGACGGAACGGTTCCAGTACGGCGGCGGGTTCGGCAAGCTGTTCGCCGCGTGGCTGGCGCCGTGGCTCACCTTCGCCGCGATGCTCGGCCTGTTCGGATACATCGCCTGGGAAAGGGATCTGGCGCAGCTCGCCGAGACGCCGCCCGACCTCGTGCCCGGAGTCCTGGCATCGCTGCCGAGCCAAAAGCTTTACGCCGCCCTGGCCCTCCTGCTCCTGCTGCCGATCGCCATGATCTGGTATCGCGCCTTCGAGGCGCGCCAGTGGATCAACAATACGCAGTTCGGCGAGCTCGCCTTCGTCTCGCGCCTGCGCACGCACCACATTCTTTTCCCTTACCTCGCCTACTGGATCGTCCTGCTGCTCGTGAGCGTCGCGATTTTCGCAGGGCTCGGCTTTGCCTTTCGCAGCTACTTCGATCCCCGGCCGGGCGGCGCCCTCCGCGAATTCGCGCCGCTGATCGCGATCGCTTCCGTATTCGCAATCTGGATGATTGCCGGCGTTCTGCAGCCGATGATCGTGCAGAACCGCCTGATCCGGAGCATCTGCCGGACCTTGACCCTGCAGGGCACCTTCTCGCCCGACCGGCTGTTCCAGAGCCAGCTCAATATGCCGCAACGGGGCGAAGGCCTCGCGGACGCGCTGGATGTCGACGCCTTCTGAGCCGTCGCCGGATTTTCCGGCGCGGCTCAACGACGGCCATAGCGCCGCCGTGCGCAATGCGGTCGTCCGCGCCGCGCCGCGCGGTCTCGTCATAGCTGCTCTCGACGGCGCCGAGATTGGCTGCTGGGCATGGGACGATGTCCACCTCGCCGAGCGACCAGCGCCGGATCGGTCCATCCGGCTGTCGAGCCGCAGGGATCCCGGCAGCCGCCTCGCCATCGCCGACCACGCGGTGCTGACGACGCTGCGTCCGCACGCCCACTACCTCCGCCGCGGCCCGGTCAGCGCCCGCCAGGTATGGACCGCCGCCGGCATCGCCGCCGCTTTCGCCGCGACGATCGCGTTCTTCATCTTCGGACTGCCGTGGATCGCGCGGCCGGTTGCGGCGCTGATCCCGGCTTCCTGGGAGGAGCCGGTCGGCGACAGCACGGTCGAGATCATCAACCAAGTCTTCGCGCGCGGACGGAAGCTGTGCGACGGCGCCGACGGAAGCGCCGCGCTGCAGACCTTGACCCGAAAGCTCGCCGCCTCCGTCGACACGTCCTACGACATTCGCGTCAGCGTCGCCGATTCGGGCATGGTCAACGCCCTGGCTGCACCGGGCGGGCGCGTCGTGATCTTCCGGGGGCTGATCGAGCGGGCGCGGTCCGCCGACGAGGTGGCCGGCGTCCTGGCGCATGAGATGGCGCATGTCGTCCGCCGCCACCCGACCCAGGGGATGATCGCCTCCTTGGGATGGTCCGCGCTGCTGTCCGTCTTCACCGGCGGCGCGTCGCTCTCGAATGAAGCGACGGCGCGCCTGGCGGCCCACCTCGCGACGAGCGCCTACGGCCGCGAGCTCGAAGCGGAGGCCGATGAGGGCGCGCTCGCCATGCTCAACGCCGCCGGCATCGGCAGCGCCGGGCTGGCGAGCTTCTTCCGGTCGATGGAGCGGCAGGAGAAGGCGGGCATTCAGCTTCCGGAATACCTGTCGACGCATCCGCAGACGAATAAGCGCATCGAAGCCGTCACGAAAGGTGCGGCCACGGCGCGCAAGCCGGCTTTGTCTGACGTGGAATGGAAATCCTTGAAAGCGATTTGCCGGTAATCCGGCCAGTCAGAAACCGGCCCAGTCGGGCTTGCGCGGCGTGAGCGTCGCCTCGCCGGCCTTAAGGACTCCGTCTCCGCGCATCGCGCGTTCCAACTGCTCGAGCCTCAGCAAGGCAAGCCCTTTGCCGTCGGCTGCCGTCCGCATCTCGCCGGCGTCCTTGTCGCCCAGCAGGATCTTCGTGCCCGGCGGCGGCGCGTCGCCCACGACATCGACGGGCAGGAGTCGCTTCTTCACCAGGCCGCGGTATTTGGTGCGCGCCGTCAGCTCCTGGCCCATGTAGCAGCCCTTGTTCCAGTCGACGCCGTGCAGCTCGTCGAAATTGCTTTCGAGCAGGATCGCCTTCTCGACGACAAGGTCGCGGCTGCCGTCCGGCAGGCCGAGGCCGAGACGCAGCGTTTCGTAATCGGCGGCCTTGCCCGGCACGAACCCCAATTCCTGCAGGACCGCTTCGCCGCCTTCCGTCGCCAGCACCGCGCGCGCGCCCGCCTCGGCGAGGCGCGGATCGGCGTAGATCACGCCGCCGGAAACCGCCCGCGCCGCGCCCGGCTCGGCCGGCAAACCTGCCCGGCCGTGCGCCGCCTTCCCCGGCAGCACGGCAACCATGCGGTCGTTGGCGATGCCGAAGTCGACCTTGGCGCGCAGCTTGTAACGGCTCAGCCGCTGGCCGAGGTCCATCAGCCGCGCCCGCTCGCAATCGAGGAAGAAGACGCCGCCGATCTCGGTGACGAAGAAATCGTGCAGGTACTTCCCCTGCGGCGTGAGCAGCGCCGCCCAGATCGCCCGGTCCGGGGCGACCCGGCGGATATCGTTCGAAATCAGGCCCTGAAGGAATTCGACGCGGTCTTCGCCGCCGACCGTGATGAGCCCGCGCGAGTCGAGAATGATGTAGCCATTGTCCTGCATCGATCGACCTCTTGGCGTCCTTCGTCATCAAGTAGAGCGCGGCCGCCGTTCCGGCAACCTGACGCTTCAGCTTGGCATTCCCGGGAACGCCACGTATAACGCGCCCTTACGGGCATTCAAAGCCACCAGTGATGCGAATCCTCTTTATCACCGCAACCCGCGTGGGGGATGCCGTCCTGTCCACCGGATTGCTGTCTTATCTCATCGGGCTCCATCCGCAGGCCCGGCTGACGATTGCGGCCGGGCCGGTCGCGGCGCCCCTGTTCGCCGCGGTGCCAGGGCTGGAACGGCTGATCGCCATGCCCAAGGAGCACTACGGGATGCACTGGCTCAGGCTGTGGCGACACTGCGTCGTCGGGCGGTGGGATCTGGTGGTCGACCTGCGGCGCTCGGCCATCGGCTGGCTGCTGCCGGCGCGAAAGCGCCTGATCGCGCCGAAGTCCGATCGCCCGCTCCACCGCGTCGAGTTGCTGGCGGCGGCGCTCGGCCTCGAAGGCACGCCGCCTGCGCCGAAGATATGGCTCGATCCGGCGCACCGCGCCGCTGCCGAGGCGCTCATCCCCGTCGGCGCGCCGGTCCTGGCGCTCGCGCCCGCCGCCAACTGGCCGGGCAAGCAATGGCGGGCGGAGCGCTTTACCGAGCTGGCCGATCGGCTCACCGGCGCACGGGGTATTCTGCCCCAGGCCCGCGTCGCCGTCTTCGCCGCGGCGAGCGAGCGGGCGGCGATCGAGCCGGTGCTGTCCGGAATTCCGGCCGACCGGCTGATCGATACCGTCGGCCGGATCGACCTGCCGACCATCGCCGCCTGCCTGGAGCGGTGCGACCTGTTCGTCGGCAACGACTCGGGCCTGATGCATCTCGCGGCGGCCTGCGGCATCCCCACGCTCGGCCTGTTCGGCCCGAGCCGCGAGGAGCACTACGCCCCCTGGGGGCCACGCTGCGGCTGGGTCCGCACGACGGAGAGCTACGAGGCGCTGACCACGGCGCCGGGCTACGATCACCGCACGACCGGGACGCTGATGGACGGACTCAGCGTCGGCCGCGCCGAAGAGGCGGCGCGCGCGCTGTGGCGCCGGCTGGAGCGCGCGGCCTCGTGAGCGCCGGTCCCGCCATCCGCCTGTCGGCGCTCGTCGTCGCGCATAACGAGGAGGCGCAGCTCGCCGATTGTCTCGAGACGCTGCGCTTCGCCGACGAGATCGTCGTCGTGCTGGACAAATGCACCGACCGCTCGAAGGAGATCGCCGCGCGCTACACCGGCCGCCTGATCGAGGGCGCCTGGTCAATCGAAGGCGAGCGGCGCAACGCCGGCATCGCCGCCTGCCGCGGCGCGTGGACGGTCGAAGTGGACGCGGACGAGCGCGTGCCGCCTGATTTGGCCACAGAGATTCGCGCCGTTGCCGGGACCGACGCCGCGGGATATTTCCTCATCCCGTTCGACAACTATATCGGCGACCGCCGCGTCCGCTACGGCTGGGGCGCGTCCTGGGGCGTGAGCGCCGCGCCCCGCCTGTTCTACAAGGGATGCAAGCAGTGGGGCGGTCAGCGCATCCACCCTTCGCTGAGCCTGCGCGGCCCGAAGGGCCGGCTGGAAAACCGCATGGTCCATTACGTCGACCGCGACATATCCGACATGATCCGCCGCCTGGACCGCTACACCACCGCGCGGGCGGCCGACCTCCGCGCGTCCGGCGACATCGGCAGCTTCGCCGCGAATATCAGGCGGATGTTCTCGCGCTTCTACAAATGCTACATCGGCCGCAGGGGGTATCGGGAAGGACCGTACGGATTCCTCATCGCGCTGTTTGCCGCGCTGTATCCGATACTGTCCTATCTGAAGGCCCGGCTGGAGGACGAGTGAGGCGCGTGATGCAGGTGATGGCGGGCGCCCCGCACGGCGGCGCGGAAGCGTTCTTCGACCGGCTCGTCCCGGCCCTGGCGCGGGCCGGCGTCGCGCAATGCGCCGTCATACGCCGCAACAAGGAGCGCGCGGATCTGCTGAAGGCGCACGGCATCGAGACGGTCGAGCTGGCGTTCGGCGGCTTTTTCGACCTCACGACCGGGCCGGCGCTGCGGCGCGCGGTACGGCAGTTTGCGCCGGATATACAGCTTGCCTGGATGAGCCGCGCCGCGCGATTCTGCCGCCCGAACCGACACGTCGTGGCGGGGCGCATGGGCGGCTACTACGACCTCAAATACTATCGATATTGCCATCACCTGATCGGCAACACGCCGGACATCCGCGACTACGTCATTCGCAGCGGCTGGCCGAAGGAAAGGGCTTGGTACCTGCCCAACTTCGTGGACAGCGCGTCGGCGCCACCGGTGGCGCGCGCAAGCCTCGGCACGCCGGAAGACGTCCCGCTCCTGCTTGCGCTCGGACGACTGCACGCCAACAAGGGGTTCGACATTCTGCTCGCGGCCCTGCCGCGTATCCCGCACGCCGTGCTGTGGCTCGGAGGCGAGGGCCTGGAGGAAGCGGCGCTGAAACGGTTGGCGCAAAGCCTCGGCGTGGCGGAACGCGTCCGCTTCCTTGGCTGGCGGCGCGACGTGCCGGCGCTGATGGCGGCCGCCGACATCTTCGTCTGTTCGTCCCGGCACGAGCCGCTCGGCAATGTCGTGCTCGAAGGCTGGGCGCAGCGCCGGCCCGTCGTCGCGACCGCCACCGCCGGCCCGGCGGCGCTGATCCAGGACCGCAAGAGCGGGCTGCTGGCGCCGCCCGACGATGCGGCATCGCTCGCGCGCGCCATCAAGTTGCTGGTCGACGACCCCGCCCTGGCGGCGGCGATCGCCGATGAAGGCCACGCGGCCTATCTAGCGGGCTACACCGAAGCGAGCGTCGTCGCCAAATATTGCGCCTTCTTCGAGCAGGTCGCCTCCTGATGTGCGGAATCGCCGGCATCATGACGCAGAAGGGCACCAGGCCCGACCTGTCCCTGCTCGACCGCTTCAAGCGGGATCTCCGGCACCGGGGCCCCGACGGCGACGGCGTGCACGCCGCCGGCAACATGGCGATGCTGCAAACGCGGCTCGCGATCATCGACCTCGAGACCGGCGACCAGCCGCTGTTCGAGCCCGGCGGCGCCGCCCTGGTGGCAAACGGCGAGATCTACAACTACCTTGAGCTCCGGCAGGAGCTTTCCGACGTCGAATTCGCCACCCATTCCGACTGCGAGCCACCGCTCTATCTCTACCGCCGGCGCGGCGCGCATTTCGCCTCCGCGCTGCGCGGGATGTACGCGCTCGCGATCCACGACCCCGCGAAGGAAACGCTGCTGCTCGCCCGCGACCCGTTCGGCATCAAGCCGCTCTACTACGTCGAGGGCGCGGATTTCTTTGCCTTCGCGTCACAACCCCGCGCGCTGATCAACGCCGGGCTCGCGAAGCCCGACATCGTGCCGGAACACCGCGAGGAGCTGCTGCAGCTGCAATTCACCTGCGGCCGCGGGACGATCTTCCGCGCAATAAACCGCGTGCAGCCGGGCGAGACCCTGGTAGTGCGCGATGCGCGCGTCGTCGACCGGCACCGCATAGCCGCGCTGCCCGAGCCCGCCGGCCCGGCGCCGTCGATCGGCGAGGCGCTGGAGCGGCTCGACGCGGCGCTCGAAAGCAGCGTCCTCCTTCACCAGCGCTCCGACGTGCCTTACGGCCTGTTCCTGTCCGGCGGCATCGACTCGTCGGTCGTGCTCGCGATGATGGCCCGGCTCAACGATCGCCCGGTCCGCAGCTACACGGTCGGTTTCACCGGCACCCGCGTCTCGGACGAGCGCGCGCACGCGCGGGCGCTCGCTGCACGCGTCGGCGCGGAGCACACGGAAGTCGATTTCAGCGAAGAGGATTTCTGGGCCCTGCTGCCGCGCATCGTCGCCGACATGGACGACCCGGCTGCCGACTATGCCATCCTGCCGAGCTGGAAGCTGGCACGGACCGCAGCCCAGGATCTGAAGGTCGTGCTGTCCGGCGAAGGCGGCGACGAGCTGTTCGCGGGCTATGGGCGGTACCGCAGCCTGTCGCGGCCATGGTGGATGGGCGGCCGCAACATCCGCGCCAGGGGCACCTTCGACGGACAGGGCGTGCTTCGCAGCGCCACGGCGACATGGCGCGACGGCATCGCCGCGGCCGAGATCACGGCGACGCAGGCCGGCCGCAGCCGGCTTCAGGTGGCGCAGGCGACCGATTGCGCCGACTGGCTGCCCAACGACCTGCTGGCCAAGCTCGACCGCTGCCTGATGGCGCACGGGCTGGAAGGGCGGACGCCGCTGCTCGACCCGGCGGTGGCGGCCGTGGCCTTCAACCTGCCGGACGAGCTGAAGCTGCGCGACGGTCTCGGCAAATGGCTCCTGCGGCGCTGGCTCGAAAAGGCGCTGCCCGAAGCACATCCGTTCGAGCGCAAGCGAGGCTTCACCGTGCCTGTCGGCGAATGGATCCTGAAAGACGGGCGGCGCATCGGCAAGCTCGTCGCCGATTGCCCGGCGATCCGGGAGATCGCCTGGCCCGAGGCGGTCACCCGGCTGTTTGCGGCGAACGGCAAGCGCGCGGGCTTCGCGGCCTGGACCCTGCTATTCTACGCGCTCTGGCACCGGCGCCATGTCGAAGGCGTCGACCCGAGCGGCAGCGTGCTCGACGTGCTGAGCGCGCGTTGAAGCCAAGCATAAGGAGCATGACGATGGCGATGGCGGACCGATACGATCTCCTGCTTCGCGGCGGCACATGCCTCACGCCATCCGGCCGGGCCACGGCGGATGTCGGCGTTCGCAACGGGCGCATCGCGGCGATCGGCGACCTCGCCGCCGCCGCGGCGGCCACGGTGTTCGACGTGGCGGGGCTGCATGTCCTGCCGGGCGTCATCGATACGCAGGTGCATTTCCGCGAACCGGGCATGGAGCACAAGGAGGACCTGGAGAGCGGCACGCGCGGCGCCGTCCTCGGCGGCGTGACCGGCGTGTTCGAGATGCCGAATACCTCGCCCAACACGGATTCGAAGGAAGCGCTCGAGGACAAGCTGGAGCGCGCCGCCGGCCGTGCATGGTGCGATCACGCCTTCTTCGTCGGCGCCACGACCGAGAATGCCGAGCAGCTGGGTAAGCTGGAGCTCCTGCCCGGATGCTGCGGGGTCAAGATTTTCATGGGCTCGTCGACCGGCAACCTGCTCGTCGCCGACGACGTCACGCTCGAGCGCGTCCTTCGGAACTCGCGGCGGCGCTGCGCCATTCATGCGGAGGACGAGTTCCGCCTGCGCGACCGGCTGACGATCGCCCAGGAAGGCGGTCACCCGCGCTTTCATCCGAAATGGCGGGACGAGACGGCGGCGCTCAACGCGACGCAGCGCATCGTCGCGCTCGCCCGCAAGACCGGCCACCCGGTGCATGTGCTGCACATCTCGACGGCCGAAGAGATGGACTTCCTGGCCCAGCACAAAGACCTGGCGACCGTCGAGGCGACGCCGCAGCATCTCACCCTGGCCGCGCCGGACTGCTACGAGGCGATCGGGACGCTGGCACAGATGAACCCGCCGATCCGCGACGCCAAGCATCGCGACGGGCTTTGGGCGGCGCTGCGCGCCGGCATCGTCGACGTCATCGGCTCCGATCACGCGCCCCACACCCTGAAAGAGAAAGAAGCCCCCTACCCGCGCAGCCCGTCGGGCATGCCCGGCGTCCAGACGCTCGTACCGATCATGCTGGACCATGTCAGCGCCGGCCGGCTGACGCTGGAGCGCTTCGTCGACCTGACGTCGGCCGGCGCCCAGCGCATCTACGGGATCTCCGGCAAGGGGCGGCTTGCGGTCGGCTACGACGCGGATTTCACCGTCGTCGACCTTGCCGCGAAACGGACGATCACAAACAAATGGATGGCGTCGAAAGCGGGCTGGACGCCCTATGACGGCAAGACCGTGACCGGCTGGCCGTTGGCGACGATCATCCGGGGCGAAATCGTGATGCGGGAGGACGAGCTGCTAGGCAAGCCGGGCGGCCGGCCGGTGCGGTTCACGGATACGATCCCCGGGGAACCGCGCGCCGCTTAGTCCGCGACCTCTTCCGTCGTCCGTCCTTTGCCCGCCGCCGCCTGCTTCGGCGAGAAGGCTGCCAGCGCACGGTTGATCTCGTCCATCACCGGATGCAGCGAGAGATCCGGGTTCGCCGCAAGCAGGATCGAGTGCGACAGCGGGCGCAGCAACTCGATCTGTTTCGCGTCGACCGTGTCGGCATTGTCGCCGATCTGGTTCAGGGTCTTGATCAGCGATTTGCAGAGGTTGCGGATATCCGGCCCACCGAGGCCGGCGATATCCCGCACCAGGTGGCCGATGCGCGCGATTTCGTCGTAGATGTCCTCTGTCGCCTCGGACTCGAAGCGCCGGCAAAGCCCGTCGATCGCGCCGGCGAGCTTGAGCCCCGACTGCGCCATCCGGCTGTTGTTCATTGCCTGAAGCGCCACGTTGATCTCTGTCGACAGTGCGGCCGGATCGACCGGCCGGCCTTCGATCTTGTCCTTCAACGTGTTCGGTACGTCATAGAATTGCGTGTTTTCGGACATTTCGCGACTGCGGCGGTCGGGTCCCATATAGTCCGCCGTCACCACGAACGGCTTGCGGTCCGCGATCAGACCTTCGATCCGCGAGAACAACTGCCCTGTCGACAGCGGCTTGACCAGGATCAGGTCGACGCCGCTGCTGACGACGCGCAGCACGACCTCCGGCGCGGATGCCCATGTCAGGAGGATGATCGGCAGGAACGGGTTGCGCCCGATCTTGCCGCGACGGATATCCCGGGCGAGCGCGATGGCGTCGCCATCCGGCAGATCGATATCGAGCACGAGCAGGTCGACAACGGCGGTCATGAGAATATCGCGCAGCACCGCGAGACGGCCGACCGCGCGGACGTCGCCATAGCCGTCATCCGCCAGCGCATTGCGGAGCCCCTGGCAGGTGTACATATCGCTGTCCGCGATGACGATCTTGACATTGGCGCGATGTTTCATCGCCACACGTTCCATTACACAGTCTCCCAGCTTCGACCAATCTTCGGGCGCCGCTCAGCGCGCCGCGGTCAGGCCCACGTTGTCGCAAAGGACCGCCCTCTCGATGGCGGACGGCACTGCGATGCCGATCTTTCGGAACAGGCGCTCGACCGCATCGCAATCCTGCAGCGACACCCGATCGTCCGCGTCGACGACGTTTCGAAGGATCTCCACGAGCGCATCGACGGACCGCTCGCCGTCCTGACGATCCGCCGACGCGCCTTCGTCGACATAGCGCTTCGCGAGCTGGATCATCGAGCCGATCTCGCCCTTCAGCATGCTGGCCGGCCGGCGCTCGCGGGCGGCGTCCGCCATTGCCGTGAAGGATCGCCGGATGTCCTGCTCCTGAAAGATCCGGCGCTGCCGCATCATGGCGGCAAACGCGCTGCTGATCCGGAAGAGCAGCTCCTCGCGATCGAAGCGCTCTCCGTTCAGGCGATCGGTCAACGTGTTCGGCACATTAAACGACGGAAAATCGTCGCCGCGGGATGCCTTGCGGCGATCCGGCCCGAGGTAGCTCGACGTCACCACGAAAGGCGGCCGGTCCGAGCAAAGAAACTCGATCTTCGTGTAAAGCTGTGCCGCCGCGAATGGCTTCATGACCAGGACGTCCGCGCCGGCGTCGACGATCTTCCGGACGAAGGATTGCTCCGCGTTCCAGGCCGTCATGATGACGGGGACGAACGGATTGCGCCCGATCCGGTGCATGCGCAAGCGGCGCACGAATGCCAGCGCGTCGCCGTCGGCCATCTCGCCGCTCACGACCAGCAGGTCGGGAAACGTCCCGTCGACGATCTGCTCCAGCTGCTCGAAATTTGCGGCAGGCTTGATATCGCGATAGCCGCCGGCGCCGAGGGCGTTCAGCACGATCCCGCGCATCAGGGCCTCGTCGTCGGCGACGACGACCTTCACGTTCGATTTCTCGAAGGATGCTTTCAAGCGCTCACCCCGGTGCCGATATGTTCCGAGTTTTCGGAAACTTTGAGACAAATGCGATTAAACTATGGAAATATAAAGATTATTTCCGAGCGGATAGTCGCATCTCTCATGCCGGCCGGATGTGACCCGTATCACAAATGAGGACGGCCCGCCGGTCGGGGGGATGGGAAAGCGTTCCGGCTTTGGCGAATCAGCGCGATTTCGACGCGCGGCGTTCCGCGATTGCGGCCTGGGCCGCGGCCAGCCGCGCGATCGGCACCCGGAACGGCGAGCAGGACACGTAGTCCAGACCGACATCGTGGAAGAAACGGACGGAAGCAGGATCGCCGCCATGCTCGCCGCAAATCCCGAGCTTCAGCTTCGGCCGGACCGACCGGCCGCGCTCGACGCCGATCCGCACCAGCTCGCCCACGCCGTCTTGATCGATCGAGACGAAGGGGTCGCCCGCGAAGATATTCTTGCGCTCGTAGGTCTGCAGGAAGCTGGCGGCGTCGTCGCGACTCAGGCCATAGGTCGTCTGCGTCAGGTCGTTCGTGCCGAAGCTGAAGAATTCGGCGACTTCGGCGATCTCGTTGGCGCGCAGCGCGGCCCGCGGCAGCTCGATCATGGTCCCGACGACGTATTCCGGGCGCGCGCCCATTTCCGCGGTGACCTTCGTCGCGGTCTCGTCGATCGTCGCCTTGAGCAGTTCGAGCTCCTTGCGGGTGGCGATCAGCGGCACCATGATCTCGAGCTTCACGGTCTCGCCGAGCTCCTTCTGCACGGCGAGCGCCGCTTCGAACATGGCGCGCGCCTGCATTTCCGGAATCTCCGGATAGCTGATGGCGAGCCGGCAGCCACGGTGGCCGAGCATCGGGTTCGCTTCCTCGAGCTGAAGGGCGCGCTGGCGCACCTTCTCTGCCGACACGCCCGCTGCGGCAGCGACCTCCGCGATCTCGTTCTCGCCCTTCGGCAGGAACTCGTGCAGCGGCGGGTCGAGCAGCCGGATGGTCACCGGCAGCCCCTTCATGATGCGGAAGATCTCGATGAAATCGGCGCGCTGCATGGGCAGGATCTTATCCAGCGCCGCGCGCCGCGCCGGCTCGTCCGCGCCGACGATCATCTGGCGCATCGCGATGATGCGGTCGGAATCGAAGAACATGTGCTCGGTCCGGCACAGGCCGACGCCTTCGGCGCCGAACTCCCGCGCGGTCCGGCAATCCGCCGGCGTGTCCGCATTGGCGCGCACGCCGAGACTGCGGCTCTCGTCCGCCCATTGCATGAGGCGGCCGAAATCGCCGGACAGCTCCGGCTGGATGGTCGGCACGACCCCGACCATGACCTCGCCGGTCGCGCCGTCGATCGTGATCCACTCACCGTCGCGCAACGTCACGTCGCCCGCCAATATGGTCTTCGAGCGGTAGTCGACGCGGAGCTCGCCCGCGCCGGCCACGCAGGGACGGCCCATGCCACGCGCCACGACCGCGGCATGGCTGGTCATGCCGCCGCGCGTGGTGAGGATGCCTTCCGCGGCGTGCATGCCGTGGATGTCCTCGGGGCTGGTCTCGATGCGCACCAGGATGACCTTTTCGCCGGTTCCGGCCAGCCGCTCGGCTTCGTCGGCGTTGAACACGATCTTGCCGGACGCGGCGCCCGGCGACGCCGGCAGCCCGCGCGCGACGATGGTCTTCTCCGCGTCGGGATCGAGCGTCGGGTGCAGCAGCTGATCGAGCGAGCCGGGCTCGATCCGCATGACCGCCGTCTCCTTGTCGATCAAGCCCTCGTCCAGCATATCGACCGCGATCTTCAGCGCCGCCGCCGCCGTCCGCTTACCCGACCGCGTCTGCAGCATGTACAGCTTGCCCTGTTGCACGGTGAACTCGATGTCCTGCATGTCGCGGTAGTGCGATTCGAGGCGCTGGCGCACGCCATTCAGCTGGCCGAATACCTCGGGCATGACCTCTTCCATCGCCGGGAGATGCGAGTCGTTGGCC
>Ga0302046_10001273_pt1 | contig 23652 bp, 19 predicted proteins | sample RVTome_11_FD_200261 | JGI IMG/M metagenome (GOLD analysis project Ga0302046, IMG submission 200261) | Soil microbial communities from uranium-contaminated site in the Upper Colorado River Basin, Wyoming, United States - RVT147D111 (version 2) ... | reverse complement strand
TCGACCTCGGAGCCGGCCTGGATCCAGATCTGGCTGCCGCGCTGGTCGATCCGGTCCTTGCGGCCGCGAAACCAGGCGCCGCTCTGCGAGATCCCCAGGTAGCCGGGGATCCGTCTCATCACCGTGGCCTCGCCCGGGAGCAGGTCGAACGCCGGGCCCCGCACGTGGGCCTGGAGGGTCGGATAGATGACCGGCGCGCCCCAGGGCGTGAGCAGCAGGGCCCCGAGGAAGAGCCCGCCGCCGAGCTGACCCAGCAGGAGCAGCGGGGCCGGGCGAACGGCGGTGACCAGGAAGAGGAAGGCCGGATAGACGTTGACGAAATATCGGTTGCCGACGAAGCCTCCTCCGCCGTGCCAGTTGAAGGGGATCCAGACGAGGAAGAACAGGGCGACCGCCGCGGTGGCGCCGAGCAGGAGCCAGCGGGTTCCCGACCGGCGACCGTGGAGGAGGAAGAACAGCGTCGAGACGACGGCGAACGGAAGGTAGGGGACGAGACCGGTGTGCCGCCCGACCAGGAACGACTCGCTGTTGCCGAGCAGCTGGCGCGGCTTCACCTCCGGGATCCGGGCCAGCCAGGTCCAGGAGTTGCGTGTCGGCTCCTCGAGCTCCGTCTCGCGCTGCGCCACGGGCATGACGGAGGGGTCCTCCACCTTGGTTCCCATGCGTTCGACGCCCAGGTAGGCACTGGGGTGGCCGGTCATCGCGATCCCGCCCGCGGAGAGCGCCGCGGCGAGGAGGGCGAAGCCGACGAACCAGTGGAGGACGGCCCGCCACCCCCTGCGGCGCTGGAAGGCGACGAGGGCGGGCAGGCCCATCGCGATCAGCATCGGCTTGTGGTAGGTGCCGAGGGCGAGCGTGGCCCCGGACCAGAACGGCCACGTTCCCGGTCCGGCGACGCGCCGCCAGAACCCGCTCCAGCGGCCGAGCGGGGCCGGTCGTCTCTCCGGCTCGTGGAAGGCGAGGAAGAGACAGGTGGTCACCGAGGTCATCATGAAGACCTCGGGGTGGATCCAGAACCCGTAGGCGAGGCCGAGGCTGACAAGAAAGAAAGAGGCGGAGTAGACCGCCGCGAGCCCGTGCCCGTTGAAGCGAGCGAGATACGCCTTGCCCATCCAGACCATCGCCATCAGGAGCAGCAGGTTGAAGGCCACGATACCGTTGCCGCGGAAGAGCAGGGCGGCCGGCGCGGCGAATAGCGAGTACGCGTAGGGCTTGCCGTAGTAGACCGTGCGCCAGCCGTCATCGGTCATCAGAATCAGGTTCTCGACCGACCGGTAGGGGAACTCCTCGAAGAGACGCTCGAGGTCACGGGTTTCGCAGCGCAGGTCACCGTCCTCGGCGAGGCTCCGCGCCATCAGGTAGTAGGCGGGCTCGTCGGCCTTGAGGACGGTCGGCAGCCCCGGCTTCGACAATCCCAGCGGAATGGACACCAACAGGACGGTCAACGCAGTGAGCGCCAGGCGGGTGGTGCGGGCGCTGCGGTCTCGATCGGCTGGGCTCACGGACACGATCCCTCTCTGCAGCGACGACACTCTGAGGCGGTTGGGGGGACGGCCCGCTCGTGCGGCGCCGGAGCGAATGTTATCCGGGCGACCGCCGGTTGCAAGCCGCTCAGCGCCCGGCCTCGAGGGTCAGCAAGGCCAGGGCGAGCGCCTCGGTGCGCGCGAGGTGCCAGCCTGCCGCCACCACCCAGCGCTCCTCCGCGTGGTCCCTCCGGATGGCCGCGTCGAGGCGCTCGGCGAGCACCTCCGGCGGTTGTCCCGGCTCCCAGGCCAGCGTGGCGCCGAGCTCCGCGGCGAGGCGGCGCGCGCTGCGGGGGACGTCGTCGCCGTCGAGGAGGGACCGTCCCAACGCCGCGCAGAGCTCGCTGCGGCGCAGTGCGGAGGAGAGCGGCGGGTGCAGGAGTAGGGGGTCGAGCCCGGAGCCGCACGCGGCGAAGACCCCGGGGGCCATCAGCGCGGCCGCCATGGAGCGCAGGAGCTCTCGCCGATTCAGGGGGTCCATCACGCGTCCCCACCCAGCGCGCGGTGCAGTCGGTCGGCCAGCCGGAGGGCCAAGGCAACGAGGGTGTAGGTCGGGTTCGAGCATCCGCTGGTCGGGAAGACGGAGCTGCCGGCGACGAAGAGGTTGTCCATGCCGTGCACCCGGCAGTCCGGGTCCACCACCCCCTGGCTGCGGGAGGCCGCCATCCTGGTCGTGCCCATGTGATGGTTGCTCCAGCGCGTGCGCTCCCAGAGCGTGGCCTCGTCCACCTGCAGGCGCACCCTGCCGACCAGGCGCTCGCCCAGCCGTCTCATCAGCCAGCGCGCGGTGCGTAGGATGCTGCTCGCGTCCTCCTCGGTGAAGCGCCAGTCGAGGGCGACCCTGCGCACGCCGAGTGCGTCCCGCTCCTCCCTTAGGGACACGCGGCTCTCGTAGTTGGGGAGCTGCTCGGAGCCCATCTCCAGCCGGCCGAAGTAGATCGTGCCGTCCTCGGGGTCGGCGACGTCGGTGGTGAGCTGGATGGCGTCGGTCGACAGCCAGGCGACCTCGGGGGCGAGCTCGGGGAGGCGATCCGCCGCCTGGGGCTCGAAGACGAGCACGGCGTTGAGCAGCTGCTCCCGGTTCTCCAGTCGGTCGGTAGGGCGGAGGGCGGCGCGCACGGCGTGGCCCCGCCCGCGGACCATCCCCTGCTGATACGTGCTCATGAGGATCCGCCAGTACGGGAGGACCACGCTCCCCAGGTCGACGAAGGGGTGGTCCATGAAGAAGCGCCCCACGAGGTCCAGGCCGTTGCCGAGACCGCCGGCCTGGACCTCGTTCGAGACCAGGAGGAGCCGGGCGTTCTCGATGCCGCCCGAGGCCAGCACGTAGCTGCGAGCGCGGGCGGTGAAGGGTGCGCGGCCGAGGGCGGCGCACTCGATCCCCGTGGCGTGATCGGCCTCGACGGCGGTCAGGATGCGGAGGGCGTTGGCGTGCAGGACCACCTTCGTGAGGTCCGATCGCGCGAGCTCTTGCCGGTAGGCCTGGCCGAAGCGCACCGGCGGGCTGATGTGGAAGTAGACCGTCTCGAAAGCCTCGTCCTCGGCCAGGAGGTGGAGGTAGTCCCCGGCCTCGGCCGGGTCGTAGTCGAAGGGAGTGATGCCCAGGATCGGCGCCGCGCGCTCGTAGTACGGAGCGAGGTCGGCGGGTCCGATCGGCCAGCCGCTCGGGAGGCGCCAGGGGCGCTCCTCGAAGTCTCCCGGATCGAGGGGCCGGCACCAGCCGTTCCAGTGGTTGGTCGATCCGCCGAAGTAGCGCAGGCGGCTGGCGGTGAGATACCCGGAGCGCTCGCCGAGGAACGGCCCCGTCGCCGTGCCGAGGTAGAGGGACTGCGTGTCCTCCTCGTACTCGAAGCCGCCGCTCTCGAGGACGAGCACGGAGTGCCCCTGCAGGGCCAGCTCGCGGGCGATCGCGATGCCGGCGGCCCCGGCTCCGACGATCGCGACATCGGCGTCGAGCACGCTTCCCGCCGCGATCTCCCGCGCGTCCAGGAACATGTCGCGCCGGATTGTAGCGTTCCCGACCGGCGAGGGCGCGAGCTGGCGAGAGCCCGCGGCCCTGGCCGGGCTCGTGCGGTCGTGCTCGTCCCTATCGGTCGCCGATCGATCGAGCGCGAGCGAGGGCCTCGGGCGTGCCGATGTCGAGCGCGCGACCCGCGGGCAGGTCGACGGCGCGCGCCACGAGCCCGGCCTCCAGGGCCGACTGCACGAGGTGTCCGAGCTGGATCTCGGGGCCGGCCACGGTGCGCGGGTCGGCCACCTCCCGGTGCAGGTGGCTGGTGAAGCGGGGGGACCAGACGGCGGCCATCCAGGTCCGGCGCAGAGGGCTTCCCGGGCGCTTCACCACCACCTCCAGGATCCGGCCGGCGTCGTCGACGGCGACCAGGTCCGAGCGCTCGGGCTCGGCGGCAGGGAAGAGGGCCAGGACGAGGTCGGCTCCGGTCTCCTCGTGGCGTCTCAGCAGCTGCCGGAAGACCGTGGCCGGTTCGAGCAGCACGTCCGGGAAACCGAGGGCGATGGTGCGGTGGCGCAGGAAGGGCCAGGCCCGGTCGATGGTGTGAGGCACGCTCGGCGTCTCCGGGACGAGCAGGGTCGCCAGGCGCAGCGACGGCAGGTCGAGCGTGGCGATCCGCCGGGGGACGTCCAGCTTCTCGCGCCGGGTCAGCAGCAGCCCGCGGCGGATGCCGGCGGCGTCGAAGGCCTCCAGAAGGTCCTGACAGGCGATGCGATCGCCGAGCTGGAGGATCTCCTTGCTCGTCTCCCGCGCTCCGAGGCGGAGGGCCCGGCCCGCCGCCGGGATGAGGGCGAGGACGTCCCCGCCCGGGCTCGCGTCGGGGCGGGGCGCCCGGTCGCCGGCCGGCGTGTCGGCGCCCGCTCTCATTCCTCCGCCGCGGCGGCCTCGGCCTCGGCCTTCGGATCGCGCAGGAAGGCGACGAAGGAGTGACCGAAGCGGCGGTAGCTCAGGCCGATGCAAACCGCTCCGGCGAGGGCGGAGAGGGCGAAGCGCAGCCAGAGCCGGTCGCCGGCCAGGAGCGCCGCCAGGCCGAAGGGAACGACGGCGGGGAGGTAGATCCAGGCCAGGTCCCGCACGAGTCGGCGGAAGCCGGGAGGATCGATCCGGTGGAGCGCCCACGCCATCACCACCATGCCGAGCGGCAGGAAGTTCGTCCACGCCATCCCCGCCGGTCCGAAGGTCGCCGTGGCCAGCCAGCCGACGATGGCGAAGCTCGTCAGAGTCAGCAGGGAGGAGAGGATCCACCAGCGGTCGTCGTCGTGGACCTTGAGCAGCTCCCCCCCCAGCCGGGTGAAGGGATCGATCAGCGGCGCCAGGGCCAGGATGCGCAGAAAGGTCGGCGCCGTCTCCCACGAGCCGCCCCCCAGGATGCGCACGGCGACCTCGGCGTTGAGGACGAAGAAGATCGCCGCCGGGACCTCGATGGCGGAGAGCAGCAGCGTTCCCAGGCGGTAGGCCTCGAAGAGCTTGTGCGGCTTCTCGGCCAGCGCCGCCAGCGCCGGGTAGAGGGCGCGCGCCACCGCCGGCTGCAGGACGGTCACCGCCATGAAGGCCGCCTCGTAGGCGAACTTGTAGTTGCCGACCACTCCGGCGACGAAGCGCGCCCCGAGGATCAGCGGGTCGACGTTGTGGATGAGGATGATGAGGAACCAGATGAAGGCGAGGGGGAGCGACCGGCGCAGCAGGGCCAGCGTCTGGCCGGGAAGCCAGGTCAGGGGCATGCGGCCGCGGGCCCGCCACCAGAGCATCGCAGCGTAGACCCCGGTGCCCGTCGTGTAGGCGGCCACCAGGCTCCAGACGCCCCAGCCCGCCCAGGCCAGCCCCAGCGAGAGCCCGGCGAAGAGCACGTTGCGGATCAGCTCCGGCACCACCACGCGGCCGATCTCGAGCTCGCACTCGAAGTAGGTCCGCGGCACCGAGGCCATGCCCTCGAGGAAGAGGAAGAGCGCCAGCCAGCGCAGGACCGGGACGACGGCGGGATGGGGATCGTGGAAGGCCAGGGCGAGGACCGGGGCGCCGACGATCGTGATCAGGGCGAGCGCTCCTCCCCACAGGGCCTCCACCGCCAGCAGGTTGCCGTAGGGGCGCGGCCTGACGCGGACCACGTGGTAGAGGAGCCCGAGGTCGCGCAAGGCCCCGAGCACCAGGAAGACGGCCAGGGCCCAGTCCCACACGCCCCAATCGGCCGGATCGACCAGGCGTCGCAGCACGATCCTGGTCCCCAGCGTTACCACCACCCGCCAGAGCTGCGAGAGAGTGGCGGCGACCGTCGAACGGTAGAACCGACGCTCCGTGGACTCGGCGGTCAAGCGTCAGTCCGGGGGCTGGAAGGGCCGCAGGTCGACCTCGGTCACCTCGGCCGTCCGCGGCATGGAGAGGGCGTGAACGAGGGCCTCTGCCACGTCGTCCGGCTGCAGCAGACGCTCGGGCCGGTAGGCACCGCCCTCGAAGGCGACGACCGCTTCCTGCATCGGGGTCGCGGTGCGTCCGGGGAACACCGAGAGGACGCGGACGCCGTGTCGGTTCTCCTCGTTGCGCAGCGCGTCGGCTATCGCCCGCAAGGCGTGCTTGCTGGCGGCATAAAGGCCGGCCCCCCTGCCGGCGGCCGCGCGTCCGCTGGTCGAGTTGACGAAAGCGACCTGACCGCCGGCCCGGCGCAGCGCCGGGAGGAGCTCGCGCGTCAACAGGAACGGCGCCGCGACGTTGACCGCGAAGTGACGCTCGAAATCCTCGTCGGTCGCCTCGGCGAGGGGTCCGAGGCGGATCGTCCCGGCGGCGTGGACCAGGAGATCGAGCCCTTCGGCGAGCTCGAGAGAGCGGGCCCAGCTCCCGACGGCGTCGGCGTCGGCGAGGTCCAGAGAGTCGGTCACCGCCTGTCCTCCCGCCGCGACGATCTCCCGGCGGATCGCCTCGAGACGGTCGGGGCTTCGTCCGGGAAGGCGGAGGACGGCCCCTGGTCCGGCCAGGCGCAGGGCGACGGCGCGGCCGATGCCGCTGGAGCCGCCGGTGAGGACGGCACGGAGAGGACGGGGGGACGCCATGGAGACGGATCGCCGGTCGTCGGAGCCGGCCAGAGGATACTGCATACCGCGCCCGCCCCCCGGCTCCGGTATCCTTCGACGCCATGATCGAGCCCGGCGACGCGTTCCCCGACTTCGAGCTCTCCAACCAGGACGGCGAGACGGTCAGGCTGGCCGACCACCGCGGCCGCAAGGTCGTGCTCTTCGCCTTCCCCAGGGCCGACACGCCGGGCTGCACGCGCCAGGCCTGCGGCTTCCGGGACCAGCTCGGCGCGCTGCAGGAAGCCGGCGCCGTCGTGCTCGGCATCTCGCCGGACGCCCCCGCGGCGCTGGCCCGCTGGAAGGCGAAGGAGGGCCTGCCCTACGACCTCCTCTCCGATCCCGCGCACGAGACGCTGGAGCGGCTGGGCGCCTGGGGCGAGAAGTCGATGTACGGCCGCAAGGTCCGGGGTGTCCTGCGCTCCCACTGGGTGATCGACGAGGACGGGAAGCTCCTCGACGCGCAGGTCCAGGTGAGCCCGGCCCGCAGCGTCGAGTCGGCCGTCGGCTTCCTCGCGTCGTAGAAGCCGCGCCCTGCTAGCATCCTGCCGCCCTCCCGCCGGTCCTCCCGCCATGCCCGAGTCCTCGCCGCGCGTCGCCGCCGTCGTCCTCAACTACAACGGCCGCGAGGTCACCCTGAAGACGCTGGAGAGCCTGCGGCGGCTCGACTACCGGGCGGTCGACATCGTGGTGGTCGACAACGGGTCGACGGACGGCTCCTGGGAGGCGGTCGCCGAGGCTCATCCCGATCTCACCCAGCTCAGGGTGGAGGAGAACCGGGGGATCGCCCATGGACTGAACCGGGGCGTGGCCTGGGGCCTCGAGGGCGGCTACGACTACGTCCTGATCCTCAACAACGACATCGAGGTGGAGCCTTCGATGCTCGGCGAGATGGTGCGGGCCGCCGAGCGCGAGCCGGCCGTCGGCATCGTCGGGCCCAAGGCCTACTACTATTGGGACCGCGAGCGCATCTGGTCGGCCGGAGGACGCCTGATGTTCCGCGAAACGGTGACCAGGGAGCGCGGCATGGGAGAGGTCGACGACGGCCGGTTCGACGAGCCGGCGGAGGTCGACTACGTCAACGGCTGCGCCGCTCTGATCCGCGCCTCGGTCCTGCGCGAGGTCGGCCTCTTCGATCCGCTCTACGTGGTGTCGGTGGAGGACGCGGACTGGTGCGTGCGCATGCGGCGGGCCGGCTACCGTTGCCTCTACGTGCCGAGCGCCCGCCTCTGGCACATGGTCTCGCACACCACCGGCGGGTACAACGCGGGGCGCACCTTCCACACCGGCCGCTCGACGGCGATCTTCGTGCGCCGCTACGCCAATCCGCTCCAATGGTGTAGCTTCCTCCTGTTCATGAGCATGGCGTTTCCGGCGGCCTTCCTGCGCGAGCTGCCACGGGGCAACCAGCGCGCCGCCTGGGCGAAGCTACGGGGTGTGGCGGCCGGCCTGCGAGCCCCGCTGGCCCCCCCTCCGGCCTGGAGGGGGCGGTGATGTGGGAGAACCTCAGGGCCGACACCCGCCGGCTGCGCGAGATCAAGAGCCATGGCGCGCCCTGGTACGTGCTCGAGTCGCTGCTCTTCGAGAACGGCTATCAGGCGGTGGTTCTCTACCGGCTCTCCCACTGGCTGAAGCAGCACGGCGTGCCCGTGCTGCCGGCCCTCGTGCACCGCTGGTCGATCTGGCTCACCGGTGCCGACATCGCGCCGGCGGCCGAGTTCGGCCCCGGCCTGATGATCGGGCACGGCGTCGGTCTGGTCGTCGGCCACAGGGTCCGCGTCGGGGCGCGAGCCCATCTGCTGCACGGCGTCACCCTCGGGGGGACGACACCGCGCCACCGTGCCGAGATGCCGCGTCTGGGAGACGACGTCTTCGTCGGCACCGGCGCCTGCGTGCTGGGCGACATCACCGTCGGCGACGGGGCCTTCGTGGGAGTCAACGCCGTCGTGACCGAGGACGTCCCGGCCCGCAGCAAGGTCGTCTCCGCGGCCGGAGTCGAGGTCAGTCGGCCTCCCGGATCAGACCCTCCTCGCGAAGGACCCTAGCGGCCTCGTCGACGGCGGCTCGCGGGAGGCCCGACCGCTCGGCGACGTCGAGAAGCGTGTGCCGGCCGTCGCCGAGCGACAGGACCCAGAGGAGGGCGAGCTCGCGCTCACGCCCGCGGTCGCTGCCGCCGACGGTCCGGTACAGGCCCCGTTTGCCCAGCTGGGGCTCCGACCAGGGGTGGGTCGAGACGTACCGGCGCTCGCAGTCGACGATGCCGGTGACGGTCAGATAGGCGGCGAGGGAGCCGGCGAGGGCGTCCGGGCGCAGGAAGGAGAGATCATCGGCCGAGGTGTGGTACTCGGGATAGCGGCCGTAGGGGGTCCGGGTCAGGGAGCCGACCGGCAAGCGGAAGGCGGGTGCCGAGTACTGCCGTTCGTCGTACCCGTACGGGACGAAGTCCTCGGTTTCCAGCGGCTCTCCCAGGTCCCTCGACGCCCGCGCCACCGCGTGGTCGATCAGCGAGCGCCCTGCGAAGCTGCGCTTGTAGTGGAAGCCGCCGGCGTCGCCGAGGTTGGCCGCGACCAGGCCCGCCTTCACCCGGTGCGCCGTCTCCCGGTTGCGTGCCAGCCAGGTGATCGATCCGATGGTTCCGGGCACGAAGAGGAAGCGGTAGGACCAGTGGCGGGGGGCCCGGGCGAGCCTCTCGGCGAGGAAGGTGGCGACCGCGATCCCGGAGAGGTTGTCGTTGGCGAGGGACGGGTGGCAGACGTGGGTCGAGATCAACATCTCGTCCTCGATCTCCCCGGGCAGGTGGAGCTCGCCGTAGGTGAGGTGGCCGTCCTCGAGGGTCGAGTCGACGCAGACCTCGTACTCGCCGTCGGCGAGGCGCTCGCGCTGGCGGTGAGGAAGGCAGAAGCCCCAACGCTCGGCGTAGTAGGAGGTGCGATACGGGATGACGTCGGGCTGCTCGGGAAGCGAGGCGAGGTGCTCCTGCAGCTGGGCGAGCGGCATCCTGGCGCGCACCGGCACGCTGTAGGAGAGCAGGTGCAGGTTGTGATCCGCGAAGTCGACCACCCGCTCACCGTCCGGGCCCTCGATCCAGGCCGCCCGGACGTTCCACTCCTTGGGAACGCGCCAGTCGAAGGCCTCGGCGCCGCTGGGCACCTCGACGACCTCGAGCGGAATGCGCTCGCCGAGAATCGACAGGGTCTGACGCACGCCCTCGCCGGTGATCGAGCGGCAGATCGGGTAGAGGCGCTCGGCCAGGGCGTGCATCTCGGCGCCCACGGCGTCCCGTTCGGGCCCGCCCAGCGGCCCGAGGTGGGTTCCCGGATCCCTCATGGCACGAAGTCCGGATAGCTCCGGTCCCGCTCGGACATCAGCACCGGCTCGAGCGGCCAGTCGATGGCGAAGACGGGGTCGTCCCAGCGGGCTCCCCGCGCCGAGCCGGGGTGGTAGGGAACCGACATCCGGTAGGAGACCTCAGTGTCGGGCGCCAGGGTCACGAAGCCGTGGGCGACGCCGTCCGGCACGTAGAGCTGCAGGGCGTTGTCCGCGGAGAGCTCGAGGCCGACGTGACGGAGGCGGCTGGGAGAGCCCGGGCGGAGATCGACGATGACGTCCCAGATCGCGCCCCTCGTGCAGCGCACCCACTTGGTCTCTCCGTGGGGCGCCGCCTGCCAGTGGAGGCCGCGCAGGGTCCCCCGCACCGGGTTGAAGGAGACGCTCGCCTGGGCGATGTCGGTGGCGAGGCCGCGCGCGCCCACCTCCTCGCGGCAGAAGGTGCGGGCGAAGTGGCCCCGCTCGTCCTCGAGCCGCTCGGGCTCGAGGACCCAGGCGCCGGGGATCGCCGTCTCGCGGAAGCGCACGGAGCGCAGGTTATCCGACGACGGTCAGCTCGGGAATGGCGACGGCGAAGCGGCCGCCCCAACCGCGGACGTGGGCCATCTGCTCGACGATCTCGTCGAGCAGGTTCCAGGGCAGGACCAGGACGTAGTCCGGCCGGGTCTCGGCGATTCTCTCGGGGGGGAAGATCGGCAGCCGGCTGCCCGGCAGGTAGCGGCCCTGCTTGTGCGGGCTCCGATCGACCACGTAGTCCACGAGATCCGTCCCCACGCCGCAGTAGTTGAGCAGCGTATTGCCCTTGGCGGCGGCGCCGTACGCCACTACCGAGGCTCCCTCGCGACGGGCGCGGATGAGGAACTCGAGCAGCTTCCGCTTGGTCTCCCGCACCCGCTCCCCGAAGCGATCGTAGGTCTCGAGACTCTCGAGTCCCGCGTCGTGCTCGGCCGCGAGCAGGGCCTCGACCCGCTCACCCACCGGCCTGGATCCGTCGGCGGCGTGCCGGGCGTAGACGCGCAACGACCCGCCGTGTGTGGCGAGCTCCTCGACGTCGAAGACGGTCAGGCCGCGCTCGGAGAAGACCCGCTGGACGACAGCGAAGGAAAGGTAGGAGTAGTGCTCGTGGTAGATGGTGTCGAACTGGTTCCGCTCGATGAGGCGCAGCAGGTGGGGAAACTCCATCGTCAGGACGCCGGTGGGCGCCAGCAGGGTCGCCAGGCCGGTCACGAAGTCCCGCAGGTCGGGGACGTGGGCCAGCACGTTGTTGCCCAACAGCAGGTTGGCACGAACGCCCTCCTCGACCAGGCGCGCCGCGCTCCGGGAGCCGAAGAACTCCACCCGGGTTGGGATCCCCTTGTCGACGGCCGCCGCCGCGACGTTGACCGCCGGCTCGATGCCCAGGACCGGCACGTCGCGGTCGCGAAAGTACTGCAGCAGGTAGCCGTCGTTGGAGGCGACCTCGACCACCTGGCTCGCCTGGCCAATGGCGAACCGGTCCACCATCGCCCCGACGTAGCGTCTCGCATGGGCCAGCCAGGAGTCGGAGAAGGAGGAGAAGTAGGCGTAGTCGGAGAAGATGTTCTCGGGGCTCTCCCAAGCGGGCAGCTGCACCAGTCGGCAGCTCTCGCAGACGAAGACCGTGAGGGGGTAGAACGGCTCTGCCCGGGCCAGGTCCTCGGGCTCGAGGTAGGAGTTGGCCAGGGGCGAGGAGCGCAGGTCGGCGAAGACCCGCTGCAGGGGAGCGTCGCAGGCTCGGCAGCTGCTGGCGTGCGTGTCTGGCGAGCGCATCTCCGGCATCGCCGAGCTCCGAGGGGCGTCGGCCATGCGTCTCAGACGATGGGCAACAGGTCGGCGAGTGCCACCCACTCGACGAGACCGGCCCACTCCATGGCCTCGCAGGAGCTCGAGAGCAGGCAGGCCAGGCGACGCAGCAGGAAGGCCCTGGAGCTCTCCGAGTACGCCTCGTACGGCTCCGCTTCGAAGTGCGGGTTGCGATCCAGGAACTCGGCGAAGGCCCTCTGCTCGCCTTCGCCTTCCCCGGTCGAGTGCCAGTCGTCGAAGAGCACAACCGCCTCGTCGCGGATCAGCGGCTCGCAGAAGTCGAGCGCCTCGCGGGCCGAGCTGTAGAGATCGCAGTCGATCATGATGAGGCTGGCGCTCTCGATCCCGTGCTCCCGGACGAGCTCCTCGGACAGGGTTTCGGAAAAGAAGCCGGGGACGAGGATGGTGCGCTCGAGATCGACGCCGCTCTCCTCCAGGCGCTCGCGTGTGAAGTCGAGGTCGACCCGGTACTGACCGTTCGACCACACGCCCTCCTCCTCGGCGGTGTCGGGCAGGCCCTGGAAGGAGTCGAAACCGAAGAGACGGACGTCGTCGAGGCCCTCCTCCCGCAGGATGTCGTGCACGTGGATCAGGGAGTTGCCCTGGTAGACGCCGAACTCCAGGTAGTCACCGAGACCGTCCGGACCCTTCTTGCGACGCATCTCGCGGACGCCGCGCCGCAGGACCGAGCGCAGCCCTTGATCGTCCCGCTGCAGGTTCACGGGGATGCGGGCGCGATTGATCAGGGCGTCCTGGATCCTCGCCTTCTGCTGGGCGCTGAGGAACCGCCCGACGAATCGACCCAAGCCAGCGAACAGCAGCGGGATGCGCAGGGCGCGCAGGACGCGGGTCAGCCGGCCCGGCTCCTCGCCGGGCAGGGCTTCCTGCAGGGAGCCCTTCGAGGTGCTGCGCAGGAATACCAGGGCGATCTGTCGGAGCATCTGGGACCTCCGGCGGGTCGGCGGTGGGCGGGACGTGGAGTGGTGGTCGCGGTTCGGGCCAGCCCTCGGAAGGCGCGCCGTCCGGGACGACACGCAGGATAGCACGCGTCAGGTCGTGGACGAAGCGGGCGGGCGCGGTGTCCCCAGCCATCCCAGCTCCGTGAGGCGGCGGTGCAGCTCGGTGCCCGCCAGGACGTGGGCCTGGGGAGTGAAATGGCCGTCCCACGCGAAGTAGAACGTGCCGTCGGCCTCCTGGCGAAAGGTCGGGAACAGGTTCAGGGCCTCGATTCCGGCCCTGCCGGCCCACGCCTCCAGGCGCTCGCCGGGGGTGGCCGGGTAGAGCTTGTCGCTGCCGAAGCCGTAGTGCTGGCGTCCGCTCTCCCACTCCTCGATGCTCACCTGGTGCCCGTACGGGTAGGTCATGACGAGGAGGCGGGCGCCCCGCGCGGCGACGAGCTCCGCGAGCTTCTCCATCCAGCCCAGCGTCCGGCGCCAGTGCGGCTCGGACTCTTCGAGGGTCAGATCGTCGCGCGTGAGGGCGAAGCGGTTGCGCGCCAGATCGCGGGTCTGCGGCAGGTCGAGCTCCTCGCCGCTGCGCAGCCGGGCGTAGGCACGATCGAGCGTGGTGCGGAACATGCGCACCAGGAGCAGGTCCTTGTACAGGCTCTCGAGGCGCCCCGGCCGGGGGGTCGGGCGGACACGCTCCAATCGCCCCCGCGCATCGTAGACGGCGAGGTCCGCGAACCGGAGATCGTCCTGGAAGTCGGACATGTCGAGGGCCAGGACCACGACGTCCGGGTCGAGCTGCTCCCAACGCTCTCGCAGCAGCAGGTACTCCAGGGTCGGCGAATAGGACGGAATGCCGGCGTTGACGACGTCCACCGAGAGGGCCCGCGCCGCGCAGAGCCGCTCCAGGACGCCCGGGAAGGCCTCGTCGACCTCCACCCCGTAGCCGAATGCGTAGGAATCGCCGAGGACGACCACGCGCGTCGTTCCTTCGGGCTTGCCCGAGAGCTCGTCACCTCGCAGGCCGAGGGAGTTGATGGTGACCGCGGTGTCCCACTCCGCGGAGACGAAGCGCGTCTCGATGCCCGGCTTCTGCGAGTGGTGGAAGATCGGGTCCGGCCGGATCCAGTTCTCGGGCGGCTCGGGCGAGGCCCACTGCAGGACGCCCTCGACGGCGACGAGGGTCATGCCGGCGCTGGCCGCGGCCAAGAGGATTCGGCCGGCCGCGGCCAGCGAGCGCCGGCGCACGGCCGCGCCACGTTGGCGGATCCACGACCAGAGAGCGAGACCGAGGAGGACCGCGCCGCCGACCCCGAGGGCGGCCCGCATCGCCGTCGCCTTGTAGATCCAGAGAGGGTGCACGGCGGACGGCGCCTCGAGGACGCGGAGGGCCGTGACGAGGGCGGCCGCTCCGACCACTCCGGCGACTCGCTCGCCACGGCTCGGAGGCCTCACGAAGGGGCCTTCCGCGCCGCTCTCGCGGCCCGGTTTCGGTCGCGGCGGTGTGGTAACGTCACGCCTTCGAGGCGTTCATGCCAGTCGACCCCGAGCTGCTCGATATCCTCGTCTGCCCACGGTCCAAGGGCTCTCTTGAGCTGGTGAGCCTGCCCGAGGAGCTTCGTCATCAGCTGGCGGAGAAGTATCGTGAGCACTTCCGGGACGAGGAGCCGACCGTCGAGCAGGGACTCTACTGCTCCGAGTCTCGACTGGTCTATCCGATCGTCTCGGACATCCCGATCATGCTCGTCGACGAGGCGCTGCCCGCCGAGAGCATCGGCCGCTGACGCCCGGTGCGGCCGTGACGCCCGCTGAGCGCACTCCGACCGCTCCGCTCAGCGATCGCGGCTTCGCGTTCTTCGCCCTCCACCTCTGGACGGTGTTCGGGCTGGCGTTGTCCAACGTCTTCTTCGGACTGGCGGCGCTGGCGAGCCTGGCCCGGCTGCGCCGTCGGCGCATCGACTGGTCGCGCCATCGAGCCGTCCTCCTGCCGCTCGGCCTCTACACGACCTGCGTCCTGGTCTCGATGCTGATGTCGCACGATGCCAGGGCGAGCCTGGGCGGCGCGCACGAGCTGCTGTCGCTGGCCACGATCCCCATGGCGCTGCTGCTGGTGCGCGGCGAGCGCAGGGCGCGCCTGGTGGTGGACGGCCTGCTGGTGGTGGCCGCGCTGTGCGCCGTCTACGGGCTGATCCAGCTCCTCTTCTTCGGTTACGGCGGCATCGACAACCGGGTTCCCGGGCCCTTCTCGCACTACATGACCTTCGCCGGGATCCTGCTCATGGCCGATCTCCTGCTGATCGGATCCCTGCTCTGCGGCGGGCACCGCAGCCTCTGGCGCTGGGCGGCGCTGTTGCTGATCAACCTGGCTTTGCTCTCGACCCTGACCCGGTCGGCGTGGGTCGCCTTCGCCGTCGCCCTGACGCTGTGCCTGCTGCTGCGCCGCCCCCGCTGGGTGCTGGCCTACCTCCCGGCGGCCCTGCTGTTCGCCGTTCTGGCGCCCTCGCCCGTCGTCCAGCGGGTGATCTCCATCTTCGATCTCCAGGACGTCTCCAACTACGATCGCATCTGCATGGTCGAGGCGGGCCTGTCGATGGTGGCGGAGCGTCCCCTCGTCGGCCTCGGACCGGGGATGGTGCGCCGCGCCTACCCCCTCTACCGGCACCCGTCGGCGCCGCGCCGCTGGGTGCCGCACCTGCACAACAACCTGGTCCACATCGCCGCCGAGGAGGGGCTGCCGACGCTCGCCGCCTACCTGTGGCTCACCGCGGGGAGCCTGCTTCTGGGCTACCGGGGATATCGTCGCTCGATGCATGCCGACGAAGCGACCACCGGCCTCTACCTGGGAGGGCTGCTGGCCCTGGCCGGCTTTAATCTCGCGGGGCTCTTCGAGTACAACTGGGGTGACACCGAGGTCCAGCGCGTCGCGCTCTTCTTGATCGCGATGCCCTGGTGCGTGGAAGCGGCCGACGAGCCGGCGGCTTTCGAGCCGGAGAGGGGATGACCTCCTTCGTCGGCCTGGCAGGTGAGCTGCGGCCCCTCGTCGACGAGGCGCTCGACCGCCTGCTTCCCCCGGCGGAGGTCGCCCCCGCCCGCCTGCACGAGGCGATGCGCTACAGCGTCTTCGCCGGCGGCAAGAGGATCCGTCCCGTCCTCGTCGTTCTCGCCGGCGAATGTTGGGGGGCGAGTCGCGAGCGGCTGCTCCCGGGCGCCGCGGCCCTCGAGCTGATCCACGCCTTCAGCCTCGTGCACGACGATCTTCCGCCCCTCGACGACGACGATCTGCGTCGCGGCCGCCAGACGGTCCACAGGCGCTACGACGAGGCGACGGCGGTGCTCGTCGGCGACGGTCTCCTCGCCCTGGGCCTCCAGGTCCTCGCCGAGCAGCCCGGCGACGTGCCGGTGGAGGGCCGGTTGCGGGCCACCTCGATCGTCGCCCGGGCCGTCGGCTCGCGCGGGATGATCGGCGGCCAGATGGACGATCTCCTGGCCGAGGACGGCTGGCCGGCCGACCCCGTGCCGGCGCTGGAGTCGATCCACCGGCGCAAGACCGGAGCTCTCCTGAGCGCCTGCCTCCGCGTGGGCGGGATCTACGGTGGCTGCAGCGCCGAGGAGGATCGCCTGCTCTCGGAGCTGGGCGACAGTCTGGGCCTGATGTTCCAGATCGCCGACGACATCCTGGACGTCGAGGGCTCGCCCGAGACGACGGGGAAGTCCGCACGCAAGGACGTGGAGGCGAGGAAGCTCACCTACCCGGCCCTGCATGGCCTGGAGGGGAGCCGGTCCCTGCTGGCGGCGGTCCGCGAGCGGGCCTTGGCGCAGGCGGAGGCGCTTCCGGCCGGTCGCGAGATCTTCGCCTCCCTGGTGGACTACCTCTCCCGTCGCGATCGATGACCCGTCTCGATCAGCTGCTGGTCGAGCGGGGTCTCTTCGCCAGTCGAGAGAAGGCGCGGCGGGCGGTGATGGCCGGGCTGGTCGAGGTCGATGGCCGCCGCGTCGACAAACCGGGCACGCGCACGCGAGCGGAGAGCCTGCTCCGGGTGCGGCAGCCGGCCGAGCCGTTCGTCTCGCGGGGAGGGCGCAAGCTCGATCACGCCCTCGAGTCCTTCGCCGTCGACGTCTCCGGCCGGCTCTGCGTCGACGTCGGCGCCTCGACGGGGGGGTTCACGGACTGCCTGTTGCAGCGGGGCGCGCGTCGGGTCTACGCCATCGACGTCGGCTACGGACAGCTCGCCCTCGAGCTGCGCCGAGACCCGCGGGTGGTGGTGATGGAGCGGTGCAACGCGCGCTACCTCGCCCCGGGCGACCTCCCCGAGGCCTGCTCCCTGGTCGTGATGGACCTCTCCTTCATCTCTCTTCTCAAGGTCGTCCCGGCGATCCTGCCCCACCTCGAGCGCGGCGGTCTGCTGCTGCCCATGATCAAGCCGCAGTTCGAGGCCGGGCGCGACCTGGTCGGCAAGGGAGGCGTCGTGCGCGACCCGGCGGTGCGTCGGCAGGTCGTCGAGGAGACGGCGGCGGCGATCGCCGCCCTCGGCCTCGAGCCCGAGGGGCTCTGCGATGCGCCCATCCACGGCCCGCGCGGTAATCTGGAGACGTTCGCGTTGTTCTCCAAGCGATGAGTGAGTCGAGCCGTTTCCGCCGCGTCGGGGTCGTCGTCAAGCCGGACGACGAGGCGGCGGCGCGGGCGGCCGTCGAGCTGACGCGGTGGCTGCAACGCCGCGACTGCGAGGTCCTTCTCGACGGGGCGGTCGCCGCGGCGGACACCGAGCATTCCGGGGCGTGGAGCCCGGAGGCCGACCACGATCTGGTGGTCGTCCTCGGCGGCGACGGCACGTTGCTGTCGGTCGCCCGCCGCCTCGGTCCGGGTCTGCCCATCCTCGGCGTCAACCTGGGCAGCCTCGGCTTCCTCACCGAGATCGGCCGCGACGAGCTCTATCCCGGGCTCGTTCGCGTCCTGGAGGGCGACTACGAGCTCGAGGAGCGCGCCCTGCTCGACATCCGGCTGGAGCGCGCCTCGGGCGAGACGGTGACCTACCGCTGTCTCAACGACGCCGTGATCGCCAAGAGCGCGCTGGCGCGGATCATCGAGCTGACCCTGCGGGTCGACGGCCGGCTCGTGGCCACCTACCGCTCCGACGGCTTGATCCTCTCCACTCCGACCGGCTCGACCGCCTACAACCTCTCCGCCGGCGGGCCGATCGTCAATCCTCTCCTGCCGGTGACCGTCCTCACGCCGATCTGTCCCCACACCTTCTCCCTGCGGCCCATCGTGGTTCCGGACACCAGCTCCATCGAGGTGACCCTCGAGACCTCGCAGGAGGAGGTCTATCTCACTCTCGACGGGCAGGAGGGAACGGACCTGGCGTATCGCGACACGGTGCGCGCCACCCGCGGCGACCGGTCGATCTGCCTGATCCGGATCAGCGGGCGGACCTTCTACGACGGTCTCAGAGACAAGCTACACTGGGGGGGCTAGGCCGGTGCGGGACCGCCGCCTGGTGGGCCAGCGGCACCGAGCTTGCACCCGTGGACCGTCGAGCCGAGGCCGGAGCGGTGGCGAGACGCGGACCGCTCCGCCGGACGAGGGCCCAGCGGATTGAGCGACGACAGACCGAGACGAGCAGGCTGGATGCGACGGTGGCTCCTCCGGCCCTTGGCGTGGTCGCCGGCTCTGCTCGCCCTGCTCGCGCTCCTCGCCGTGGGAGTCGCGCGCAGCGACTGGCTGGCGGGGAAGGCGCTGCGGATCGCCGAGCAACGCGGCGAGGAGTACCTGGGGCGCGCGATCACCATCGAGGCGCTCGAGCTCGAGCTGTTGCCCCCCGGCGTCGTGGCCAGCGGCGTGGCGGTGGCCGGGGAGCCCGGTGAGGAGCCCTTCGCCTCGGCCTCCCGGGTCGAGGTCGTCGCCGATCTCCGCAGCCTGCTGCGGCGCGAGCCGCGACTGCGGGCGGTGATCGTCGACGCGCCACGCGTGCGCATCGAGCGGCGCGACGACGGCTCGCACAACGTGCCGATCCCGCGCCGCCGGGGAGGCGGTGGTGGGACGCGGGTCACCCTCGACCGGCTCCTCGTGCGCGACGGCGTGGTCTGGGTGGAGGACCACGGGCTGCCGCTGGACCTGGCGGCAAGGGATCTCGACGCGCAGTGGACCTCGGGGAGGGGGGACGGCTTCGAGCTCGTGGGCACGGTCAGCTCGCGAGAGACCACCGTGGCGGTCGCGGGGCTCGAGCCGTACGAGGGGAGCGTGCGGGGCAGGGTACGTCTCGGTGCCCACGGCCTGGAGATCCTCGAGAACCGCCTCCAGGGAGAGGACCTGGAGGCGTCGGCCAGCGGCACGATCTCGTGGGGGGACGGGTCGAGCGGCGAGCTGCGACTCGTCGTGGATGCCGCGGGCGGCATTCTGCCCCGCCTCGGCTTGACCGACGCCGTGGAGGGTGCGGCGCGGTTCGAGGGCGCCCTGACCTGGAGGGCCGCGAGCTGGCTGCTGGCCGGGCACGTCGAGTCGCGGCGACTGACCCTGCTCGGACGCACCCTCTCCGACCTGACCGCCGCGCTGCGGGTCGATCCCGAAGCCGTGCGTCTCGAGTCGGCCGAGGCGGTCTACCGCGGCGGCTCGCTGTCGGCCGACGTGACCGTCACGCCGCTCGGAGAGGAACGGATCGTTCTCGTTCGGGGTCGCCTCGAGGGCGGAAGGGTGGAAGGAATCCTCGTCGACCAGGGCCTGCCGCTCGAGGGTCTGGCGGGCACGGTGGACGGGTCCTTCGAGTACCGCTTCGACGACGCGGCGCCGCTCGATGGTACCGGCTGGGCGGACCTCGCGGTCCAGGCGGCGCGGGCGGAGGTGGCAGGCGGGTTGCCCGTGCGCGGTCAGGCGCCGCTGCTCATCGAGGCCGGCCTCCTGTCGAGCCGTGCCATCCACCTGGAGACCCCCGCGGCCGAGGCGGATCTGAGCGGCTCCTACGACCTGGTCTCCGGGAAGGGCAGCTTCGACCTGCGTTCCCGGGTCACCGACCCCCACCGGATCCTCGCGGTCATGGCGCCCGAGGAGGCCGGCGTGCCCTCGATCTGGCGACCGGTCGCGGGGATCGGGGAGGTGACCGGCTCGCTGACGCTGACGCCGGGGTACCAACGCGCGCGCCTGGCCCTGGACTTCTCGGAGGTGCGCGCAGCGGGCTATTCCGCCGATCGGCTGCAGGGCCAGCTCACGCTCTCCGGGGCGGGGGTCGAGGGCATGCGCCTCGAGCTGTCGCGGCCGGAGGCCGCCCTCGTCGTGCAGGGGCGGGTGCCCTTCGACGATTCCGGCGCCGGCAGCGCCCTCTCCGTTCAGGTGGAGGCCGCCTCGTGGCCGTGGCGGGACGTCTCGGCGTGGCTCCCCTGGGAGCTGCCGGTCGAGGGCGAGGTCTCCGGCTCGATCGCGCTCGCCGGCGACGTCGAGGCGCTCGACGGCTTCGTTGCCGTTCGCGTCGCCGAGGCCCGCGTCGGCGGCGTGGCGGTCGACGGGGTGGCGGTCGACCTGGGACTGGTCGGCGGCCGCATCGAGGTGAACGAGATCCGGGTCGGAGCTCCGGCCGGGGAGATCTCGCTGACGGGCTCGCTGGGCGAGGAGGCGGACCTGCGCTTGCGAGCTGCCGCGCTCTCGTTGGTCGAGGAGCCCTTCGCGGCGCTGACGTCCGGATTGCTGTCCGGGGCGCTCGATCTGGACGCGCGGCTCACCGGCTCGCTCGATCGTCCGGCCGTCGTCGCCTCCCTCGTCGGGCGCGAGCTGACCGTCGGGGAGAGGATCCTGGGGGCCGACGGCTCGGGACGCCTCGACCTCGAGTGGCATGAAGGGGAGGCTCGGCTCGACGGCACCCTGCTGGGTCTGGTCGAGATCTCCGGCGGCGGGACCGCCGACATGGAGCGCTTCGACCTCTCCCTGGACCTCTCGACCGGGCGGATCGAGGACGTGATCCAGCTCGCCACCGGCACGTTCCATCCGGATCTCGGCGGCCACGTCAGCGGCGAGCTGACCGCCTCCGGGACGTGGACCGGCGAGAACCTGCAGGCGTCCCTCACCGGCGAGGTCCTGGGCCTCTCGTGGGCGGATCGCGACCTGCGGCTCCTGGAGCCGTACCGGATCACCCTGGCGGACGGCGGGCTGACGGTGGAGAGCCTGTTCCTCGGAGACGAGGCCGGCGACAGCGAGCTGTTTTTGTTCGGTGACCTTCCTCTGACGCAGGGAAGGCCGTTCGATCTCCGGTTCCAGGTGGCGCTGTCGTCGGCCTGGGCCGAGCCGCTGTTGCCGGCGTGGACGCTGGGTCCGGGGCGCTTCGAGGGTCTCGGCGCCATTCGCGGCACCGCGGACGACCCGCGGGTCAGCGGTCAGGGAGAGGTGACCCAGAGCAGTCTGCTGATTCCCGGTGTGCCGGGGAGCCTGCAGGACATCGCCGGCTACGTGCTCTTCGATCCGGGCCGCGTGGTGCTCGACAGCTTCCGCGCCGAGTTCGCCGGCGGCGCCCTGCGCGCCGAGGGCGCCGTGGCGCTGCCGGGCGGGGAGGCCGACGCGGTCCAGTACCAGCTCCAGGCCTCGGCTGAGGGGGTCACGGTGCGCTATCCGGAGGGCTTCCTCCTGCGCGGGGGCGCCGAGGTGGGCGTGACGTCGACGGCGGAGGGTCGGCGGATCAGCGGTGTGGTGGAGCTCGACCGGGCGTTCTACCTCGAGGACGTGCCGATCGGGTTCTCGCAGCTTCTCCAGAGGGTCTTCGAGCGGCAGCGCCTCCAAGTGCGGGAGACCGACGAGCTGCTGGCCACCACCGAGCTCAACATTCTCGTCCGCGGCCCGGACGCTTTGTCGGTCCGGAACAACGTCGCGGATCTGGACGGCGACATCGACCTCGCCGTGCGGGGAACGGCGGCGAGACCCGTCGTCTTCGGCAGCGTGGAGGTGGAGGAGGGCGGGAGACTCGTCTACTCCGGGAACGAGTACGTCGTGCAGCGGGCCGTCCTGACCTTCGCCAATCCGTTCCGCATCGAGCCGGTCATCGACCTGGTCGCGACCACGGAGCTGCGCGAGTACGACGTCACCCTGACCCTGGCCGGGACCCTCGATCAGCTTTCGGCGACCGTGGTCTCCGACCCGCCCCTGGCCGACCTCGACGTCCTCGCCCTGCTCACGTCGGGCGGGGACCTCCCCGAGACGGGCGCGCCCTCGTCCTCCTCCGATGAGCAGGGGAGCGCCGCAGGGCTCCTCTACGGCCAGGCGGCATCGGCCGTGGCCAAGCGGTTCAATCGACTCTTCGGCCTCGACAAGTTCCGCATCGACCCGTTGACCGAGTCGAGCGGCGGCCTCGAGTCGGCCCGCGTCACGGTGGGCGAGCGGCTCTCCAACGACCTCTTCGCGACCTACTCCTACGATCCGAGCCGGACCGACATCCAGATCCTCGAGCTCGAATGGCAGGTGAGCCGGGTCGCGACGATCATCGCGACCCAGAACGGTGACGGGACCTACGCGCTCGATGTGCGCTGGCAGAAGAGCTTCTAGGTCCGCCGCGGCGTTCGCGGTGGGGCTCGTCGCTGCGGGCCTCGGGGCGCAGGAGCCCGAGGCGCCGTCCGCCGCGGCGCCCGTGGTGCGGGCGGTCGAGCTGCGCAGCGACCTCGCGGACGCGGACGGGTTGCGGAACCTCGTCACCATCCAGCCGGGGGACGTCTTCTCCGAGCCCGCCGTGTCGCGCAGCCTCCGCAATCTCAGCCTGTCGGGGCGGGTCGGGGAGGTGGCGGCGTACCGGCGCGACGGCGCGGACGGGGTGGAGCTCGTCTTCGACCTCTGGGGCCGGATGGTGGTCGACGAGGTCGTGCTCGAGGGCGAGCTCGGTCTTCCCGAGGCGACGCTGCGCGGCGCGGTCGCTCAGGGCGCGAGCGTGCCGCTCTACGAGGATAGGGTCTTTCGCAGCGTCTATCGGGTGCAGGACCTCTACCGCGAACGCGGTTACCTCGAGGCCCGCGTGCGGGTGCGCGTGGACGAGCACCCTGCCCGCAAGCGGGCCACGGTCGTCTTCCAGCTGGATTCGGGGCCACGGGCGACGGTGCGACGGGTGCTCTTCGACGGCGAGATCACTCCCTTCTCGAGCGAAGCGCTCTCCGCGCGGCTCCGTGGCGCGCCGGGCGCCACCTACGAGGCGAGCGTCGTGCGCCAGGATCGCTTCAGGCTGGAAACCTGGCTGGTGGCCCAGGGCTACCGCACGGCGTCGGTCGGGGCCGCCTCGACCGAGTACGAGAGGGACGCCGACGCCGTCGACGTCACCTATCCCGTCCGCCTCGGCCCCCGCTTCGAGTTCGAGGTGGTGGGCGCCGACCGCGATCGGCTGGTGAAGGAGGGCCTCCTGCCGTTCATGGACGAGGAGAGGTACGACGAGGCGCTGGCCGTCGCGGCGGTGGAGGACCTGGTGGCCTGGTACCAGCAGCGCGGCCACCACCGCGTGTCAGTGGAGCGTTCGGAGAGCTCCGACGACGGGGTCCGTCGCGTCGTGTACACGATCGAGCCCGGACCGGTGCTCGAGCTCGGGGACGTGGTGTTGGACGGCAACCAGGCGGTTCCCGACGACGAGCTCCTGCCGCTCATGAAGACCACGCCGAAGAGGGTCCTCTCGAGGGGCAGCGGCCGGCTCGTCGACGCATGGCTCGAGGAGGACCTGCGCAACCTGCGCTCCTACTACGCCCTCGAGGGATACCTCGACACGCGGGTGAGGCTCGCCGGGGTGGAGGAGCCGGAGCCGGGTCGCCTGGTGGTCCGCGTCGGGGTGCGGGAAGGCAGGCGCCGCATGGTGGCGGACCTCCAGGTGGTGGGGATCGAGGCGCTGGATCGGGAGTCCCTGGTGAAGGGCCTGCCGCTCCAGGCGGGCGGTCCCTACCATCCGCAGCTGCTCGAGGAGAGCCTGGAGGAGGTCCGGGCTCGCTATCAGGACGCTGGGTACCTGGCGACCCAGGTGTCGCCG
>Ga0302046_10001272_pt1 | contig 23656 bp, 18 predicted proteins | sample RVTome_11_FD_200261 | JGI IMG/M metagenome (GOLD analysis project Ga0302046, IMG submission 200261) | Soil microbial communities from uranium-contaminated site in the Upper Colorado River Basin, Wyoming, United States - RVT147D111 (version 2) ... | reverse complement strand
GAGAAAGGGAGGGAGGTCGCTGCCGGGGAATGGAACGCGCCGGATCCAGTCAAATCAAGCCGCTAACTGTTAATTCGAGGGCTGACCCTATTGACACTATTGACACCGCAGTACGCGACACCAGTCCCGACCGGCATGCGTTCCTGCTGTTCGCCACGCGCGATGAGCTGCCGCTGGCGCCGGGCCTCCTGGCCATGGGACCCTCGGGCGTCTCGCTGCGCCTGGGCTTTGAGCCGTCTGACCCGGACATCCGGTTCGATCTCAACGGCAGCCTTCGGGCGTTGGCCGATCCGGACGGGGTGGGCTGGGTGGTGAACCGGCCGTTCCAGTTGGTGTTCGATCCGGAGCTGATGTCGATCGGGCCCATCACGTTCGCGAGCCGCACGCTCCTGGCCGACCTGGGCCTGGTGCGCGTGCATGCCATGGCCGGCGCCTCGATCGGGCCCTCCTTCACCGGCTCGGGCTTCGAGTTGGTGGCCGATCAACTGGGAGTCGAGTTCTTCCAGAGCGGCGAGTTCATCACCGCCAGCGCCAGCCTCCAGGCCAATGGCGCGTTCACTCTCACCTCCACGCTCCCGGTCAACGGGGCGGGCGCCGGGGTGGTCCGACTGCGCCCCGTCGCCGACCGCACCAGCCGGGTCGCCGCCAACCCCCTGGCCGGCACGCTGGCGGTGAGTTTCCCCGAGGTGTTTGTCAACAGCGACATCGGGCTCTGGGACGACAACCTGTTCCGGTCGCCAGCCTTCACGTTCGACTCGGAGAACTTCTCGTTCCGCGTGCCGCTGCCCTCCGTCCACCTGCAGTTTGCCGACCTTCCCCTCCAGGGCAACAACCGGGTCGATGACCGGAACTTCCTCGAGTTTACAAGGATCAACGGCGCGACCCGCGTGAAACTGCGCAACCGGCAGGAGCTGTTCCTCGGACGGCTGAAGATGGCCCTGGACATGAGCAGCGGCGGGTCGCTCTCCGGTTCGTTGTCCGGCACGCTGGGGGTCGAGGGACCCGAACCGCTCAACCATGTGTCGGACCGGGTGTCGATGACCTACCAGAGTTCGTCGTCGCCCGAGTTCATTCTCAACCGTGTGTTCCTGGGCGTGCCCTGCCGCGTCAAGCTGGGCAGTGGACTGGCGGTCGGCGGCGAGGCGTGCCTGCTGGAGCTTTCAAACGAACCACTGTCCCAGCGCGCCGAGTTCTTCTGCCTCCCATGAACCACGGACGACACGAACCGTAGGGCTTGGGGAGGTGGAGAACCACGAACCACACGAAATCGGTGGAGGGGGGGATCCCAATTTCCTGCGAACCGATACCCGGCCACGGGACACGTAGCCACCTCCCGCAAGGGGGTGGAAAGCACGTTGCGTATCGCATCTGCATGAGCACAGCGCTTCGCGCCGGCCATCCGTGTCATCCGTGACATCCGTGGTCACATCCGGAGACTTAAGGAAGTGATGAACGTACGGGTGCAAGGGAGGGCGCCGTGAACAGGGTGACGTTCGCGGGAGCGTGCTGCGGGATGAAAAGGAAAAGAAGTGAACCACGGATGACACGGATGACACGGATGGGAGAAGGCACATTCGGGGGAGTCTCCCAGCAAGTCGCAAAGAGTATCTGAAGTTCTGGAACTCTTGGCGCCTTCGCGCCTTGGCGGGAGGTCACCCTTCTCTTTCTGCTTCGCGGGAATCGGCCCTACGGCGCGCGGCTCTCCTGAGCCGCAGCGGGAATGCCCAACCCCATGTGGAGAGAACGGCCCCAAACCAATGCATGCCTGCCCATAACCGGGCGATTCCCTCCCTCCCAGGCCGGCCTTCTCATCCGCTGCGGCTCAGGAGAGCCGCGCGCCGCAGGCGGGGCGGTGCCGCCGTTGGCATGGCGGATGATGTGCGGTCTTCCACGCGTGCCCCGGATTTCGTAAGATGTGAATCTGACCATGAGAGGCATGAACACCATTTGCATGGCATCAGTGTTTGTGGGGGAAGCCTACCGAAGAACTCATCAGGCATGCCTGGAATCGCGCTACCTCTACCAACGGCAGCATGGCTACGCCAACCACCTCGTCACGAAGGCTCCCAAGGGTTTCGACCGTCCGCTTGCATGGTTGAAATTACTCGCCGTGCGTGATGCCCTGCTCAAGGGGCATGAATACGTGTTTTTCCTCGATGCGGATGCGCTGATCACGAATCCCTCTGTGAAGCTGGAAGACCTGATGGCACCACTTCGGGCGACGAACAAGTCGATGTATCTGGCCCTGGAAGCGCACGGCGGCACCATGAACACGGGAAGTTTCTTCGTTCGTAACCACCCTCGCTCGCTGGAACTGCTGGAATGGATCTGGCGTCAGGAAGCATTCATCCATCATCCCTGCTGGGAACAGGAAGCTTTACTGCACCTTCACAACCACGATCCCGAAGTCCGGCGGCGGGTGTTATTGACCGACAACTGCAACCTCTTCAATTCATTCCCCTACGGCATGCGCTCGTGGCGCAAGGGGGATTTCCTGATTCATTTCGCCGGCACGCGGGGAGAAAAGATCGAAGCTTACCTGGAATGGTTCGATCGTCGCGTCCGATAGGAGGTTGCACCCGGGGTTCCACAGGCCCGCCTGGCCGGCCGGTCAACACGTAGCCGCAGAGGTCGCGAGGTGGTCCAGACGGTCATGCAACGTCGAGCACCACCTCCTGACGTCGGCAGCGACGGGGAGCCCACGGGTTTTGGATAGGCAGCTATCGTTTGGGCTCTGTTCTTGGCCCGCCAATGGCGTTGGTATCCTTGGAGGTTGAAGACGGAATGTAGTCCTTCAGTTCCTTGGGCTGGATGTCGAAGGTGGTGCTGTAGCCTTGTCCGGGACCGCTCATCACACGGACTTCTAGTCGGCGGATATCGTCCGGCTTGGGAAGGAACACGGTCAGCCTGGCGTGATCCAGCACGCCAAATTGGTTGGTGTCGGTGCCAGAGGTGCGCACAAGCAGGGGGTTCTTCAGCGAGGTGATGGCCACGGGACGGTTGTCTTGGCCCCAGCCAATGACCTGGATGCCGTCGTCCTGATTCAGGTTGGGCGCAGGGGCGGCCCTGCCGCGAAACGACTGGAGGGCATAGCCGGTGGGGGTGGCCTCCAGTTGTGCCACCAGGACGGGTTCCATGTGGAAGAGTTTCAGGGTCTTGGGCATGTCGGGCTGCTTCAGGCGCACCGTGCGCGAGGGAGCCTGTGACGAGTCGGTGGACTTCCCGCATCCCGTGAGGAGGATGGCGAAAGCCAATGCGGCGATGACAAGGGCCGTTTTCATTCCAACTGGTCGTAGATGTACCGCGCCCGCCGGAAGCAGCTGGAGGCAAAGTGGGGAGGCACGCCCGCCGGCCCAAACTGGCCGACGAGCATGACGCAGCTGGCGGCTTCGGGTTCGACACGCCACATGGGCGTGCCGGGGATGGGCCGGCAAAAGGACGGGTCCCAATAGTCGCCTACACCTTCAGCCTTGTTCCAGAACAGGTACATCACGCACTCGGACTCCTTCGCATAAACATTGTGAAAGAGAGTGGCGGAGGCGTCGGGGGGCGGGGAGGTGGTGTATTCGTCGGCGAGGTGGAAGACTGAATGGCCGATCTCGTGGAGCATCGTTCCGAAGTTTGCGTCGCCGGGTTCGGATCCGACGAAGTGGCCATAGGCCCAGTCCCGCTGGGGCTTGGTGTGCAGGATCAGGCCGACGTTGGAGTTGATGTTGGTGGCATTGTACTGGGCTGACGTGACCTTGATCGGGGCATTGGCATCCCAGTCCGGGATGAATCCGAATTCGTTGGAATAATGGAAGGCCCAGTGCTTCTCTCCGATCTTAATGGCGGGGTTGGGAAGAAAATGGTTGAAGAGAAGGTTGTCGATATCTGGAAGCATGTGCCGGGGGGTCATGTAAACGCTGTCGCCGCTCTGGGGAATGAACACCATGTGGATGTATTGGACATTCTCGGTTTCGGTCGAGGCGACCAGCCCCGAGGAATCGCCCACGGGCGGGCGAATCCATAACGGGATCGGCACCGAGCCGAAAGACCAGCCCCCCGCGGCGAAGGCCCATTTTTCCGAGGTTTGAACTCCCGCGGCATTCAGGACATCCACCGAAAAGCAGATCAAAGAATGCTGGGGGAATCCAGCCGTGATGGTGAACGTCCTCGAGATGCCGTTTTCCGGAGTGGGAAAAGGCCATGACTGAACGGCGCCCCACGTTCCTCCGGGCCGTGCCACGGCATTGTCGAGCGTGGTCCATTCGTATTCAAACACGGACAGCTGCACCTCCGAGATGCCGGTCGGGTCGCTCGCATGGATGGTAAAGGTGACGGCCGTCCCGGCATCGGGATGAAGGGGGCCGTAACGGGTGTAGATATCGGTTGCTCCCTGAAGCAGGTTCCCACTCATGAGGCTGAGGGAGACATACGTACAATGTAGTATGGTGTTCGTTGCTCTCACAAAACTGACCGCTCCTTTTCCTCGTGTAGTCGTTTTAAAGGTTTCCTTTGCCTCTTGTCAAACGCATTTCGTTGCGCGAGTCGTGAGCGAACGCTGAAGGGTGCAGGACAAAATAGTCGCAGGTTTCTGAGGAATTGAAGTTCGTTGGATTTTCTTTCTCTTTTTTCTGGCGGTATTGTATAGGTACTATACATTGTCCCCATGAGCGTTCAACTTCGCCAACTCCAACTGCGTCGTGAACAGATCCTCCAGGAAATGGGTGAGATCGATCAGATTTGCCGAGGCCATCTCAGCGAACAGTATTTCAAGTCCAAGCAAGGCGGCAAAAGCGTCCGCCGAGGTCCCTACTACGTGCTCCAACGTTGGTTCAAGGGGAAGAACCTTTGCGAGCGCGTGAGCGCCGAACAACTCGAGCCGGTGCGCCAGGGGGTCGATGGCTACAAACGCTTCCGGCAACTGGCCGATGAGTTCGTCGATGTCTGTGAACAGATCACGCTGGAAACCGGAGGACTGCCGGCCGTCAAAAAAAAACGGGTCTTGCCGCCGACCAAGAGCGGTTCGCGGAAACCACCCGCTTCCTGACTTGGGCCAGGGAGCAGTTGGCCATCGCCGGAGCGGCGGTGATGGGGTGCTTGGAGGAGAAGCTGCGCCAGGCGCTTCGCCAAGACGCTCGCCAGTGCTTGGAGGAGTTGCTCAACGACCCCGCCGTCCATGTCCCCGGGGATCAGACCAAACCGGGGGAGAGTTGCCATGCCCAACGCGTCAACACGATCGACAGCCTTTTTGGTCCGCTGACCTTGCGGCGCAATTACTACAGTCCCCGGGATGGAAGCGCAGGCCGGGTTCCCCTGGATGAGTCCTTGGGGGTGGTCGAGGGATGCACGCCAGGGTTGGCGCGGCTGATGTGTCGGGCGGGCGCATTGGAGCCCTACGAGGATGCCAGCCAGAGCTTGGAGGTTTACTGTGGCATCACCATCGAAGGGCGGAGGATTCAGCGGTTGGTTCAGAAACTGGGACCGCAGTTTGCCCAGTGGACCCGGAGCCAGCCCGCTCCCACGTCGTTGCCGAAGGGCACGATCTTCTATGTCCAAGCCGATGGGACCGGGGTTCCGGTGCGCAAAGAAGAGACTGTGGGCCGGGAGGGCAAAGGCGAAGATGGCCAGGCCCGGACGCGGGAAATCAAGCTGGGGGTTGTGTTCACTCAAGACCAGCCGCCCCCGCCAGCGCCGGAGGTCAAAAAAACCAAGCGCCAAAAAGCTCCTCCCCCATCCCGTCCCCAACGAGTCGAAGGCAGCACCCGTTACGTGGCCTCGACGGGCAACGCCCAGGAGTTTGGAGGGCAGTTACGCCAACTGGCGATCCGCCGAGGCTTGGGGCTGGCAACGCTATCGGTCTTCCTGGGCGACGGCGCCGCCTGGGTCTGGGAGTTGGCCAGGGTGTGTTTTCCCATGGCCAAGCTCATCCTGGATTTTTATCACGCCGCGGAGCACGTCGGTTTGTTGAGCGGGATTCTCTTTGGCAAAGACACTCCGCTGGCTAAAACCCATCGCGAAGCCTGGAAGGAGATCCTCAAAGACCAGCCCGAGGGCGTCGATGAGCTCATCCGCCTGGCCTCGGCCGCGATGCCTCGGTCCGGCAAAACTCGACGCCTGGCCCTCAAGGCCCTGGCCTACTTCGAGAACAATCGCGACAAGATGCGCTATTGGGAATACCAAGCCCAAGGCTTGTTCATCGGTTCGGGCGTCGTCGAAGCCGGATGCAAAACCGTCGTCGGACAACGTCTCAAGCAATCGGGCATGTTCTGGGGATTGCCCGGCGCCCACAATATTCTCGATATCCGTTGTGTTCTGCAAAATGGTCAGTTCGATGACTTCTGGAATCGCTTTGTTCCCGGCTCCATTATTCCCGCCGCAGCCGCGTAGTCCGCTACTCTCATGAAAACCTGCGACTTTTTTGTCCTGCACCCAACGCTGAAGGGCAATCCTGAATCCGCTTGACCATGTTGGTGCGGACACCTTTAATCATGATCAAACCAAAGGAGAAAGGATCCGTCATGCCCGCAAAGCGTTCCAGCTCGTCTGTCTCCGGCACCTATGAGGCACCTGAGCCGCCGGTGCATCACCCCCTGCCCGCGCCCACCAAAACGGTGACACCGACAGTCGATGGGTCGCCGGAGCCTGATGGAAAAACAGCCGGCAAGGGCTGTGAGTTGGCCTTCCTGGTGAAGTTGAGCATTGAACCTTTCTGCGGCTGCCAGAAATCCGAATCCTCAAGGGGCGTCGTCGCGGAGCCGCCCGCGGATGGCGGAGGACGCGAAGTGATCGTGGTGGAGCAGCTTGGTGCCATGATCAAGGAACTGGACCAACGCGTCGCGAAAATCGAGGAGCACTTGTCCCAGGGTGGTGGTTGAAGCGCGGGGCGTGGGAAGGGGGATCCGCGGTTCCAGGGGTAAGGGACCACACGAGCTACCGCGTCCCTTGTGACTTGAATCAGGCTGCAGGGCGGGCATGCCACGCATGCGCGTCGTGATGTCCGAAAGGCGGGAGGAGACCATGCTCCTTCATGCCGTTTGATGCTCCGTCGGGCTGATCCCAATCCGGGCCCGACGGAACGCTTGTCTTCACGCCGATGAAGAAACTCCTGCTCAAGTGTCGATTCGCTCCGGGGGATCTCGTCATGATGACCGCGGCGGTGCGGGACCTTCACACCTGCTATCCCGGTCGGTTCCTGACCGATGTGCGCACCTGCTGCCCGGATCTGTGGTTGCACAACCCCCATGTAACCCCCTTGGATGAAAAGGATCCCAAGGTCGAGACCATCGACTGCACCTACCCCCTCATCAACCGAGCCAACCAACTGCGCATCCATTGCCTGCACGGGTTCATAGACTACCTGAACTGGTACCTTGGCTTGCAGATTCAGCTTACCCAAGTGAAGGGGGACATCCACCTCTCCGAGGAGGAAGCTCGGATGCCATCGCGCATCCAGGACCTGGCCGGGATGAGGGTGCCCTACTGGATTGTGGCGGCCGGGGGCAAGTTCGATCTGACCCTCAAGTGGTGGCCTACGGAGCGTTACCAGGAGGTGGTCGATCATTTCCGCGGTCGGGTTCAATTCGTGCAGGTGGGCGGAGGCGGTCATTATCACCCGCGGCTTGAGCACGCGATCGATCTGCGTGGTCGGACGGATTTTCGGGAGTTGATCCGGCTGGTCCATCACGCCCAGGGGGTGCTGTGTCCGGTGACATGCCTGATGCATCTGGCGGCGGGCATCCAGCCGCCTCCGGGTGCTGCTGGGCGGTCGTGCGTGGTGGTGGCCGGCGGCAGGGAGCCGTACCATTGGGAGGCCTACCCCGGGCATGACTTTCTCCACACCATCGGCCGGCTGGACTGTTGCCGGTCCGGCGGATGCTGGCGATCAAGGGGTTTGCCGCTGGGCGACGGTGACAAGAGCGACCTCGCCCCGCACCGGTGCGTGGATCTCGCCGGGGAATGGCCCCGCTGCATGGACATGATCCGGCCGCAGGATGTCATCGGCTGTGTGGAGAAGTGCCTCGATGAGCACGGCGGACGCCTGACCCGCCGACAGGCCGCGGCCGGGAAACGGGTCGAGTTGCGGACCGTGGACAATCCGGTGGACAGGGCGCCGGTGGATCACTGCACGGCGCGCCTGGAGGCGCGCAAGTTCTTGAAGCGCCTGTCGACCTATCCCGGGCGCTTTCGGGGCCGGGGCGTGGTGGTCTGCGCCGGGGGCGCCCGGGGATTTGCCAACGCCTGGGTTTGCCTTCGCATGCTGCGGCATTGCGGGTCGAAGCTCCCTGTGGAGGTATGGCATCTCGGCGCGGAGGAGATGGACGGCGCCATGTCGTCCCTGTTGAAGCGTCTGGGTGCGCAGACCGTGGACGCGCTGAAGGTGGCGGAAAGGGGATCGGATCCGGCAATCAATCATGCCACATTGAAATGTGATGCCGTGATGCACAGCCGGTTTCGCGAGGTGCTGTTGTTGGATGCAGACAACGTGCCGGTGGCCAATCCGGATGTCCTCTTCGACACCGCGGCCTTCCAGCATCACGGTGCGATCTTCTGGCCCCACTGGTTTCGATGGAAGCGTCGGAACCCGGTTTGGAGGCTGAGCGGCGTGGATTATCGGGATGAGCCGGGATTCGACACGGGTCAGGTCGTCCTGGACAAGTCCCGGTGCTGGGGCCCCCTCCAGCTCGCCCGCTGGTATGGCCGGCAGAATGGGTTCTTCGACCCCTTCGTGCACGGACACAAAGGATACTGCTATCTGGCCTGGCGGAGGATGCATCGCGCCTATGCGATGCCGGGGCATGATTGTCAATTGCTCGGGCGTGCCGTCTGCCAACACGACTTTGAAGGACGCAGGTTGTTTCAACACCGGTTTCTGGCCAAGTGGCGCCTGGCGGGAGAGAACCCGTGCGTGCCCGGGTTTTGGCATGAAGCGTTGTGCCTTGAGTTCCTGGAAGAACTGCGCGCTTTATGGAGTGGCCAGGTCGGAACAGGCCTGCGGCGTGTCCCGGCGGGGCGCACCCGACATCGGGCGCCTCGACGACGCGAACGGTTGCCGGTGCCGAGATGAGATCCCTGCCGCGGCCGCCGCGGCCGCCCCCATTGGGCCATGAGTGATGATGCTACCAACCACGGCGAGGTGCCGCAGTTGCCCGAGACGCGGGAGATGGAGGAGGTGCCTACGCCCGTCATTCCCGACCACGAGATCCTTGGTGTCATTGGCCGGGGTGGTTTTGGGAAAGTGTTCCTTGCCCGGAACATCATGGGCACCTACCGGGCCGTCAAGGTGGTCTACCGACATCACTTCCTCGGACAAACCAAACCGTATCAGCGGGAATACCGTGGCATCGAACAGTTCGAGCCGATTTCCCGGACTCACGACGGACTGGTCGACGTGCTGCAGATTGGTCAGGCGGAGGATGAGTCCTACTTCTACTACGTCATGGAGCTGAGCGACGATCGAACGACCGGGCAGGCGATCGATCCCGACCGTTACGAGGTCCGGACCCTTCTGGACACCGTCAACCTGGGCCAGCCATTGCCGATTTCCAACTGCATCGAGCTGGGGCTGAAGCTCACTTCGGCCATGGGTCACCTTCACCGCCATGGCCTGGTGCATCGCGACATCAAGCCTTCGAACATCATCTTCGTCAACGGCATCCCCAAACTCGCCGACATCGGTCTGGTCATCCATGTGGGTGAGGAAACGCTGCCGATCGGCACCCCGGGTTACATGGCTCCGGAAGGCAAGCCGAGTCCGCAGGCGGACATCTACAGTCTCGGCAAAGTCCTGTATGAGCTCTCCACCGGGAAGAGCCGGCATGACTATCCCGAAATGCCCACGGAGGACCAGGTGGAGAACGGGGCGCAGCTCGGGGAATTCATGGCCATCGTGGACCGGGCCTGCCAGGCGGAACCCAGGCGCCGCTATGCCGGCGCGGAGGATCTGGAGGAGAAGCTGACGATGTTGCGGGCGGGCCGGTCGGTGCGGCGATGGCACGACATGGAACAGCGGCTGGCCCTTCTGAAGAAAGTCGGACTCGCCCTGCTCGCGGTCCTGGCGCTTTTTCTGGTCATCCTCTACCGGAACTATGTGAACCAGCAGGAGGCCACTCGTCGTCTGGCGGCGGCCTACGTGGCCAGTGGGACACGGGCGATCAACCAGAACGACCTCTTCGGGTCGCTGTCCCTGTTCGCCGAAGCCCTGCGCCTTGAGGAACCCGATCCGCGTCGGGCCAATCGGTATCGTGTCCACTTGGGCCTCGCCTTGCGCAGTTGCCCGAGAATCCTGGGGATGTGGTTTGAGGGCGATGACCTCAACGACGTGCAGTTCAGTCCGGATGGACGCTATCTGGCCGTGGCGAGCGACGACAGTGTGGTCATCGTCTACGACACACGGGACGGGACGGAGCACTGCCGCTTCGTGGGGCATGAGAATGGGGTGGCGGCGGTCGACTACAGCCGATCCGGGCGGTTCCTGGCCACCGGAAGCTGGGATGGCACGGCCCGCGTATGGAACGCGGATACGGGGGAGGAGCTTAGAGTCATTCCCCATCCGGGCACGGTCAACACCGCCGAGTTTGACCGGAGTGAAGGGAGGTTGGTCACGGCGTGCGATGACGGATTGGTGCGAATCCATTCCTTGGATTCGACCAATGTAGTGGTCCTGCAGCATCACCAAGGGGGTGTCCGCCATGCCACCTTCAGTCCGGATGAACACTATCTCCTGAGCTCGAGCATCGATTGCACGGCCGCCCTGGTGGAGGTGTCGACCGGAAACGTCATTCGCCGGATTCGGCATCAGGAATCCATAGGATGGGTTTACGATGGGGCTTTCAGTGAGGATGGGCGATATCTGGCCACGGCCAGCTTCGACAACAGCGTGCAGCTTTTGGACCTGGAAACGGGTGTGACTCACAGCCTGCCGCACGACCAAGGGGTGGCCAGTGTGGAGTTTAGTCCGGACGGCAGGTACCTGGTCTCCGCGTGCTGGGACTACTCGGCCCGGATCTGGGACGTCCGGACCGGGCGGGAGGCGCTGCCGCCCCTCAAGCACAACAGTTATCTCATGCACGCCAGCTTCGCGCCGGACGGCCACCGCATTGCCACGGTCAGCGTGCAGGGAGTGGCCTGCATCTGGGATATTTCCCCCTACGGGTGGCAGCCCCCGTCCATCCAGTCCCGTTGGATCGATCCGGAAGCGCCATTGCAAGGCAGCCCCGATCTGCAGGCCTACTCGATTTTCAGTCCCGGCGGGGACCGGTATGCGGTCATTCATCCACTCGAAGTTCAGATATGGAAGGTGGGCCCGGAAGCCTCCCAGATCGTCGGTTCCTTTCCTCAGCCGGAACAGCGCATCCTCGACCTGAAGTTTTCCGGCAACAATGAAAGCCTGCTGGCTATCGCAGCGGGACCGGACGGATCCGGGTGGTTCGCCAGACTAAGGCAGGTGCCCTCCGGGGAGCCCTTGGCGGATGCCTTCCCGTGCGACTCTTCGGTGACGAACGGGTTGCTGAACGCTGATGGGAGATTCCTGATCACCACCAATCTTGAGGCGTTTACCATCTGGGATGTCCGCCGTGGCGTGCCGCTGGTCCAGGAACGTTTGGGAAATTGGATTCATACGGCGGCGTTCGCGCCGACCACCGACATGGTGTGCGTGGCGACGTCCACGGAGGTTTGGCTGCGCAGCGGTCCCTCCTTCGCCGAAGTGACCCGGCTTCCATTCTCCAATGATGTCCGGCACGCCAGCTTCAGCGCCGATGGAAAACTCCTGGCCATCTGCCTGGAACCTCTCGCGTTTGACGCGGGGACAGCCTATGTCTGGAGCCTCGAGGAATCGGCCGTGGTGGGCAAGCCGCTCAAGCACGGAGATGGGGTTTGCTTCGCCTCCTTCAGTCCGGATGGACGTTTGATTGCAACGGCGAGCCAGGACAAGACCGCCCAGTTGTGGAGGGTGGACAACGGGGAACGGGTGGGGCTGCCGATGCTTCATAATCACGAGGTGTACTCGGTGGCATTCAGTCCCGATGATCGCTTTGTAGTCACGGCGTCACGGGATCGTACCATCAGGGTGTGGTTGACCAGTTCCTCAGAGCCATACACGCCGCCGCTCATGCACTCCTGGGGTTCACTGCAGCGGGCGCAGTTCGCGGCGCAGAATGACGTCATCATTTCGACCCGGGTGACCGGGGAGAGAAAGATCTGGAGACTGGTGCAGACCACCCATAACCGGGAGGATCTGGCTCTTCTGGCTCAGTTACTCTCCGGAAGTTCCTCCGCCCCGTCGGGAGCCACCTTTCCCCTCTCCAAACAGGAGCTGCGGCAGGCTTGGAGTTCGCTGTCGGCGCGTTACAAGCAGGAATTCGATGCCTCGCCGGAAGATATGTTCGCCTGGCACGAACGGGAAATGGAAGCGTGTTGGCGCGACAGGTTATGGCCGGCCGCAGTGTTTCACCTCGACCAAATGATCCTGTTGAAACCCGAAGCGTCCGTGTGGCCGCGCTGGCGTGACATCGCCCGAAAGCATTGGGAGAAGCATTCGGACGGTTGACACGTGTGTTTGTAGGGTTGGCTTGGGATTGGCCGACCCCGCTGGCTGTGGCCAGTGTGCAAAGGTGGGGATAGCAACGTTCCAAGAACGGTACCTGCCGTTACGTCGCCATGCATGCAAGTAACGAAAGGCATTCCATGAATCGGGCCAGCGCGAATCACTTCACTGCGCCAGCCACACTGTGTTCGCTCCGCCGTCTCGTGCGGCGTCTCCATGTGGCGCGTTTTTGGCAGGAGGACCTCGTTCAGGAAGCGCTGGTGCACTTGTGGCGCCAGGAATTGTCACGACCAGGACAATCCTGGTCCTGGTATCTGCGAAGCTGCGAATTCCATCTTCGCAACTTCCTGCGCAAGGGGCGCAGCGTGGACAGTCCCAAGCGATGCCGCAACGGCGGGCCGGTCCTGGATGCCGTGTCCGCCAACCCCGGCGGGCCCTCCTGGACAGCCGTGGAGGGCGTGGCGACCTTGCCGGACCCGGCCTCGCCGACAGCTGTGGTCGAGCAGGTGGCGGCGGACGAGTTGATCCAAATGCTGACGGCCGCCCTGACGCCCGCCGAACGGCAGGTGCTGCGATGCCTGCTGCTGGGCCTGAGCGCCAGGGAAACGGCCCTGCGTCTGGGCGTTTCCCACACCCACATCAATCAGCGCCGACACCGGATCGTGTCCCGCCTGGCCGGACTCCTCAACGATGCCGTTCCCAGGGTTTCCATTCGGGCCCGAGAATGACTTTCTCTTCTGTGAACACCGTAAACCTAACCTGGCTGGATGCCCTGGGCTTGTCGCCGGGCATGCGGCCTTTCCTTGGAGGACCTAGCACATGAAATGCAAGAATCGACCGACATCCTTGGGGACCGGGGTGGCCACACTGTTGTTGGCCTTGGGGCTCACCGCCGTGACGGCGCAGGCGGAGCGCAATCCCAATCCAGGCGTGGCCCCCATCAATTCCAATCCCTATGGTATGAGCTACGGAAACTGGGGGGCGGCCTGGTGGGCCTGGGGCCTGAGCCTCGACGCCGAGCATAATCCGATCCTCGACCCGGACGGATCCAACTGTGACGAGGGCCAGAGCGGCCCGGTCTGGTTCCTGGCCGGGAACTTCGGCGGGGAATCGGTTCGCACCTGCACCGTGCCGCGGGGCAAGGGGATCTTCTTTCCCATCCTCAACAACACCTACTGGTCACCGGAAGACACCCCCTTCGTCACCGACGTCCTGGCACCCTACTATGGCTGGGATCTCACCGGCCTGAGCGAGGCGGAAATCCTGCGCCGGGGGGTCAACTGGGCCGCCGACCACGCCACGGAACTGGCGGTGACCATTGATGGCGTGCCGCTCAAGGATCTCTGGCAATACCGCGCCGAATCCGACGTCTACACCATCGAATTGTCCAATGCCATCGAGGACTTCGGCTATCCGCCCGGAACGCGCTACCCGAGTGTGTCGGATGGCTACTGGATCATGCTCGCCCCCCTGAAGCCCGGCGCGCACACCATCCACATCCAAGGCGCTGGTGCCTATACCACGCCCGAGGATCCCTTCGATTCCCCGTTCAGCATCGATGTCCTTTACTACCTGACCGTGGAATAAGCCGGGTCCCCCACGCTGGGCAGTCGGGAATGAACCACAAGGCGATCGGCGCGCGGCTCTCTGTGCCGGAGCGGGCTGGCCATGCCGTCCCGACGTCTCGGGAAGAGCCGCGCGCCGTAGCCCAAGGCTCATGGGCAGCCCCCACGTTCAAGCGAATGCGCCATTGGACCATGAACCTGCCGGTCTGGTAGCCGCGCGCCGTGAGGCCGCGGACCCATTCGTTGAACAATGAATCCGCACCCTCACGGGATGCGGCTACGGGGAACGGTTCATGGAGAGTCTCCACCACCAAACAGGTGACGCTATGGAACCATGAACATCCACTGCCCCAACTGCCTGAAGGCAGGACTACAAGCGCGAACCATCACGCTCGTCGTTCTGGCTTTAGCCAGCTCTGCGACCTCCGCTCCCTGGGCGGAAGGCGAGTGGGACCCGCGCTTCTTCCTGCCCGGCATCCGCGGTACCGTTCATGCCATCGCCCCAGCCGCCTCTTCCGGCTCCTACGTCGGCGGCGACTTCGACGCGGCCGATGACGTGGCCGCATCCAACGTCGCGCGCTGGTCCGGCACCAACTGGACGCCGCTTGGCGATGGAATCGGTGGGCCCGTGCTGGCCTTGGCGTCCTCCGGGCAGGCACTTTATGCAGGCGGCACCTTCACCCAAGCCGGCGGCGTGCCCGCCCAGCGCGTGGCCCGCTGGGATGGCACCAACTGGACTCCTCTCGGTGGCGGTATCCAGGGGGAATCCGTCAATGCCCTCGCCCTGGACGCCACCGGCGCGCTGTATGCCGCCGGCGACTTCACCAACGCCGGCGGTGTGGCGGCCCTGAACGTGGCCCGCTGGGATGGCATCGGTTGGTCCGCCCTGAGCAGCGGCCTGGGTAACGGCATCTATCCCGCATGGGTCCGTGCTCTGGCGGTCCATGGCACCGATCTCTATGCCGGCGGATTCTTCACCGATGCGGGCGGCACCAGTGTCGATTGCATCGCGCGTTGGGATGGCTCGGCTTGGTTTGCCCTTGGCTCCGGTGTCGATGATCGGGATTACCTGCCCCAGGTCATGGCCATCACATTCGTGAATGAAGACCTCCACATCGGCGGCGCGTTCGCCCTTTCCGGGAACACCACCGTCAATCATGTCGCCCGCTGGAACGGTGCGTCCTGGGTGGCGCTGGGCAGCGGATTGACTCGTCACTTCGGCGATGTGCCCGTCACGTCGATGACCGCGCATGGCTCGGACCTGATCGTCGGTGGCCGCTTCACCGCCGCGGGTGGATCGGCCGCGGTGAATCTTGCCCGCTGGAACGGTTCGTCCTGGAGCGAGTTTGCCGGAGGCGCCGAAGCGACCATCATGGCCCTGGGCGCCACCCCCACGAGTGTGCTGGTGGGCGGTTCCTTCGCCCTCGATGCCGCCGAACCCGTGCAAGGCATCGCCGCATGGACGGGTGACAACACGTGGCAAGACCTTACCCGATGCGGTGGGCTTAGCTTGAAAGGTGAACGGTTCTGCACACTGACCTGCAACGGGGACGAAGTGAACGCCCTCGTTCGCGCCGGGTTCGGCCTTTATGTCGCCGGCAGCTTTGCATGGGCCGGCGACCTTGCGGCCGGGAACGTGGCCCGGTGGACGGGCACCGCCTGGGAAGCCTTGGGCCCCGGCTTGGATGGGCCGGTGCATGCCTTGGCGCTGGGCGGACCGGGCCTTGCCGTCGGTGGTGACTTCACACATGCCGGAGGCGGGGAAGCGTTCCACGTGGCGCTGTGGAATGGCGCGGGTTGGTCGCCGTTGGCGGGCGGCGTGAATGGCCCGGTGCGCGCCCTGGCATGGGATGGGGACCGGCTCTACGCCGCCGGGGATTTCACGTCCGCCGGAGCGATCCAGGCCATGCATGTCGCCGTGTGGAATGGCGCGACGTGGGCGCCCCTGGGTGAAGGCATCGAGGGGTCGGTGAGGGCTCTGGCCGTGGGGGCCGGCGGTCTCTTTGCCGGAGGCCAGTTCAGCCGGGCGGGAGCGGTCGAAGCCGCGAACATCGCATTTTGGAACGGGTCCGCCTGGGTGGCCCTGGATCAGGGCGTGCATGGCGTGCCCAATCCTTCCGTGCGCCTTCGACCCCCGCCGGTTTCCACGCTGCTTTGGCATGACAACCGGCTGTGGGTGGGTGGCGACTTTGCCGTTGCGGGGAGCACGCCCGCCACCAATGTGGCCTGTTGGAATGGAACTTCATGGCTGGCCGCGGGAGGTGGTCTGCCCAGCACCCTGGGCGGCTCGCCGCCTTCCGCCGTGGCGGCACTTTCCATGCAGGATGGCATCCTGGTCGCCGGCGGCAGCTTCAATCGAGTGCAGGGGCAGTCCGCGCAAGGATTGGCATTCTGGGACGGCGCTAGCTGGACGGCCATCGAGGACGCCATCGCGATCGGCTTGTATGCGGCGCCCGTTGTGCGCGCCCTCGCGATGGACGATTCCAACCTGTATGTCGGGGGTCATTTCAAGTTTGCCGGAGGGGAGCCCGCGTCGGGATTCTGCATCCGACACGCCCCGCCGCGCTTGCGCATCGACGCAACGGCGGAAGGCCGCATCCGCTTGTCTTGGCCTGCCTGGGCGACGCGCTATGGGTTGCAAATGCTGGATGGGTGGGAGGAAGGTCCGTGGACGAATGTGACTGACGACGCACCCATCGTGGGAGAGGAGCATGTGCGGGATCTGGCCCCGACAGGGAGACAACGCTTTTATCGGCTGCGCCGGGACTGACATGGCCTCGCTCGGGTAGCCGTCGGCGTGAGCCTGAACCAGCGTGAGCTGGGTAAATGGGAATGAAACTCACCAACTCCAGCGTCTGGTTCGGCGTTCCCTGCCGGCGCTCTCCAACCCCCGACCATTTCCATCCGTGAGATCCGTGCTATCCGCGCCATCCGTGGTTAAAACATCTTCCCAGAAAACGACGATATGTTCCGATAGGGGGTAAGGATGACGCGGATGACGGTATTGCTTTCATGACGGGGTTCGTGAACTCGTTAAGGGCGCGGATTCGCTGCACGCTGTATGGATCCGCACCCTCACGGGATGCGGCTACGTAGGAAGGTCGGTGAGTTTCCCACGAGCGTGGGCCGCCACGTTCGTCGTTCTGGCGTTAGCCGGCTTTCCGGGCTTCGCAAAACTCCGAGACGAGTAGGCGGTGAGCAGTAGGCAGCAGGAACCCGCCTCCGTGGCCTACCACCTACCTCGGCGTGCGCTTCCGAAACGGCTGTGGCGGCGACATTGGTCTCCTGCCGCCAAGCCTGTTGGGTGGCCTCAATCTCCTTCAGGAGGGCTTCGATCCTCCGGGGCAACGCCGCCAGGCGGGCGCGTTCCTCCTCGACCTTCAACTGTTCCGTCTCCGCCTCGAGCATCACCAACGGTTGGCCGGCTTCGACCCGCTGCCCCACGCTCCATGACACCTGCCGGACACGTCCCGGGACCATCGGCGCCACCGGGTGGACCTGCTGTGCCACCTCCAACCGCGCCTGCCGTGAGACCTCATACACCTCCACTTTCGCCAGTCCCATCCACAGGCCCAGGGCCATCAGCAAGGCCAGGACCAGAACCAGAACCCAGATCGAACGCCGGAACGTGTCGGCGCGCAACGCCATCGTCGAGCGTGCAAAGGCGGTTGGCATGGCAGCTTGAGAGAATGGATTTGGGTCGGGTGTCCTTGTCGCGTCCTGGCCCATCACACCAAAAAGCAGGGCTTAATGCAAAGGACAACGAAGCCCCGCAGTGTCCCCGATCCGAATCGCGTGCCACCCTGGGAAACCTCTGCGAGCCCCGCGGCCTCTGCGCGAGGTGTTCTTTTTCTCCCGCCAAGACGCCAAGGCGCAAAGGGTGGAAGACATCGGGAGGTGGCTTGGCTGCCCCTCTTCCCCTCTGGTCCCCTGCGTGAAACTTTCCAACCAGAATGTCTCCAGCCGCGGAGCAGCCATGGCGATTCACCGCCCCAGACCGGCGAGACGCCCCAAGGAGTGAACGGTGCGGTGCGTTGCGCCATCTCGCCGGTCTGAGGCGATAATCGCTACGTGAACAATTGCAGGAGCAACCGGTCGGGCAGCCATATGAGGAAAAGCAGTTTTCCCCATGGTTTCCTGCTTTGAAATGGCATCAGCATGCATTGAAACAGTTTGGGTGCGACAGTGTTCATGATCCGGTTCTCCTTTCAATTGGACTCCACCGAGGTGCGGCATCTGCACGGTCCATTGCGGAGGGGAAACGAGTAGCACTGACATGGCGCATTCTCCTGGATTCGGTTTGTGAGCGGTCGTTTCCCCCGCCACAGGGCCTACGTAACGGGCTCGCGCGTTTTTTGGGGGAAATGGAAGAACAGCCTCGCGCGGAGGGCGCGGAGGTTCTTTTTGGAGTGTCCTCGATCCCTTACGGGAGCGGTGTTGCCCCCGGAAACCTTTGCGTCTTCGCGCCTTTGCGGGATTGCATGTTTCGCATGCACTGCCTTGGTTCATGGGTAGCCTCTCACCCAGCCGCGAGCCTGAAACGGAGGGCACAAAACCCTTCCGCATTCTGCATTCTGCCTTCTACCTTTCCCCAAAAAAGCCGTTCCCCGGCGTGAACGGCCGGGGAAAGGTGCAGGAACAACAAACCGGGGACCCAACATCAGGCGTTCCTTGGATCCCGAAATTTGTTAAAATATTGCAAACAATGCCGCGAACTTCGTGGTCGGCTTGCGGGCCTTGGTCTCGTCCAGCTCCAGGTCGATCGGCAGCGATTTGTCCTTCGCGTTCAGGGCCGGCACTTCGGTGATCGCCTTGCGGCGCGCGGCGTTCTGTTCAAGGGTCTTCTCGTCGTTCGTGTTCATGATGGTGTCCTTTCAATCTGTTTGATTTGTGAGCGGCGTTGTGTCCCGCCATAGGTGCCTACGCAACGGGCTCGAGAGTTTTTTGGGGAATTGAGAAAAAAACCTCGCGCGGAGATCGCAGGGACCGCGGAGGTGCTTTTGGGAGTGGCACCGATCCCGGCCAGGATCGGTGTTGTCTCTGGAACCCTTGGCATCTTTGCGCCTTGGCGGGAGGTTTTTTTGTCCCGCCAAGGCGCCAGGCCGCCAAGGCGCAAAGGGGCCGTTGGAAATGGGGTTGACCACGGATATCACGGATGGGCACGGATACCGATGAATGGTACGCCCGGCTGTGTGGTACCTGTTTGGCGCCAACACCACACATCGAACCTCGAATCGAGAACGCTGAACTTCGAAACGTCAACGTCGAACGTCCAACCTCCAGTGCGCTTGAATCCCACATGCCTCCGGAGGAGTTATTCAGAAGTCGCGGGGGACGAGGAGGTTCCTTTTGGAGTAAAGACGATCCCTTACGGGATCGGCGTTGCTCCCAGGGGGACTTGGCGTCTTTGGCGCGCTGAGAACTTGCCCGGGCCGCTTGGTGGTGGCACTCTCTTCCCGTGAGTTCTGGGAGCCAACAAGTCAAGCGAGTGCGGCAAATCTATCTGCGGCTTCGCGGGGCACGCGGTATCGATGACGACGAGCTCTGGCAGCATGCCCTGTTCTTCTCCAAGACTCCACAGGAACGATGCCGAATCAGCCTTCAATCAGCCCGCTCGGCGCTTTCATTAAGGCGCTCGAAGACGAGGAAATCCCCTGCATCCTGATCGGCGCCATGGCCGCGATCGAACAGGGCGCGCCGCTCATGACCATTGACTACGACTTCTGGGTGCGCCTTCCCGAGCGCCAGTATGTCCGGATCCTTGCGATCGTTCAGAAACTCGGCGGCACGGTCGTCAAGGCGTTGGGGTCAGCCCTCGAAATAACACTTTACGTTCTGTCGGCGGCTTGGCTGAGGTGGTGTAATTCAACAAACAACGCTAAGGGCTCGGATTCATGCGTGCGCCGGCCGCAGGTGGTGGTCCAGCTCCTCGGTCACGGCCTTGAGCAGGCACAAGGTGACTGCCAGCGAGGTTCCGGCCAACAGGTTGTTCAAAGGACCGCCTTTCACTTCGCCGATGACGTAGATGAACAAAGCGCGAACGAAGCTGGGCTGCGCGGAGTCCGCGATGCATGCACTAATGCCTTCGGTCGAGTCCTCGATGGCTTTGCGGATAGCGCACAGTTCGTGATGGAAACGTTCGGCCAGGCGATCGATGTCGATCTGCGGCGCGCGGACGCCCAAGGGCACCAGGGAAAACCACTGGACGATGAGGAACACGGTGAAGCAGCTGAACTGCGACTCGTCGAGTAACTCATCGGTGAGCTCCGCCAGATCCGCCACGATGGTGGCGCCGCTCCGGTCCAGCTCCTCCAAGGCCTCCTGGGCGGTGTCGAACAATTCCAATGACTGGTTGAGGCGTTCCGCAGAGGCCTCCATGGAGAGGGGTGCGGCGGGTAGGGCGGGCGCGGGCGGGCGTCCCGGTTCCGGTTCGACAATGCGACTCCAGACCGAATCCGGTTCGAATTCCGCCTCCTCCCAGACTTCCGTCTCCGGTTCGGCCGCTTCCCATTCATTGCGGCGGATGGGGGTGCGCCACGGGGGCGGTTCAACGAGGATTTCCGTCGTGCCCAGTTCCTGCAGCATCCAGTTGATGTCATCGGACCGGCCGGATTCGAGGTTGCGTTCGTCATGCTGACGGACGCGCTGCTTGAGGAGCCTGAGCAGCCGGGGTCGCAAGGAGGGGTCCTGCGCGGCCTGACGGGGCGTGCGGTTGTCCAGGGCGGGAACCGGTTCGTTGAGGAACTGTTGGTCCATCTCCCGAAAGGCCTGAGCCTGTGTATCCTCGACGGACCCGGCCCCGGGCGGGATGGGAATCCGGTGGGTGCTCAACCCGACCTTGTCAGCATTGGCCAACAGGCCGGGAGGGACCAGGGAACGGTCAAACTCCGGCATGCGCTGCTGTAGCGCGCTGGCGACGTCATCGGTCACCTCGCCATCGAACTCGATCCGATCTCCCAGCACCGCTTCCACGGTCTGCCTGAACTGGCCGGGTTGGCGTTGGCCCATGGCGACCAGGGCGCATGCATCGGGCGAGAAGAGAACCCGTCCCAACACTGGGCGGGTGCCTTTCGATTCGGGCGTGGCATCGGGTTTGTCCTTCAACCAGGCGCGCGCCTCCATGAAACCATCCTTCCGATCCAAGTCAGACACGGCGTCGGCGCTCACCTGCGGGTGCTGGTCCAGGAGTGCGAGGCACTCCGACGCCGGCCGGCGGAGCCGGTAGGTTGTCATGATGAACTCCGCCTCCAAGGATTGGATTATCGTTTCCTGTCTGGCCAGGGCGACTGCACTGAGGGCTTCACTGAAGCGGTTGAAGTGTTCGGCGAGCCAGGTTTGGCGCGCCTCCTGATCCTCGGGCCCGCCCAGATGGCTCACGATCTGGGAAAGGATCTCGGTGGGCTCGAACTGCGCGACGTCGGGAAATCCAATGGCCGTGCCGAGGACCCGGTGCACCTGGGACAGCGGATACAAGTGGGCCAGGTAGGTTGAAAAGCGCGTGGCTGTGGCCGCGATTTCTTCGTCCAGCAGCCGGAGCGGCCGCGGCTCGGGCGCGAGGAGATCCACGGCCTCGACGAGATGGGTGTCGAGGATGCGCCGGATCTCCAGCAGATGCAGGCGTGCCTGTCCCTGCGCCTGAAGCAACTTGATCTCATCGCGTTTGATCCCGGGAAAGCCGTCCTTCTGCCAGCGTTCCATGGCGGTTTGGCCGTCGGCATCGCGCTGGAAGAGCAGCCGCCAGTTCATCCAGGCGGGAGCACCGTGATCGGTGGGATCGTTCATGAGCTGGTTCAGGTCGCGATGGTAGGCAAAGGGGTCTATGGCCTCGTCGCGCAGGCGCTCCAGGGCGGCTTTGAAGAGGCGGGTCTGCAGATCCAGCAGTTCGTCGTAACGGGCGGTGCCGAAGGGATGGAACGGGCAATCGACCGGGCAGGCGTAGCGCGTGATGCGATGCTCGCCGCATTCGGCGCGGCTGATCGAACGGTTCACGGCGGGGCATTGCCGGCGTTTGTCGGACTGGCTCATGGGAAGTAGCTGGTTGATGCGGGCCTTGGCCGATTCATTTTTTCTTTGCGACGGGGCGGCGACTCTTGCCGGGCTTGGATGGGGCCGGCGGGGCGGGTGTCTGGGATTGTTTTGCGCGACGGCCGCGCGACGCGGCCGCGCGTGGGGACTTACTGGAACGTGCCCTGGGGCGGGCGGGTTGCTTGACCGACTTTGGCGCGGCCGCCGCGGCCGGGAGGGTGTCCAGTTCGATGCCGAAGACGGCGCCGAGCTCGTTTTCGTCCAGTTCGGCCTGGCCGTGGCCGGAGTGGCCGATGGTCAGGTCACCGGCCGTGGCGGCCTGGGTGATGAGCTCCTCGTGGTTCACGGTGCGGAGCGTGAAAAGGAGTTCCGGACTCTGGTCCAGCCTGGCACCCACGCCGTACAGCACGGCCGCCACATGCTTGCACATGACAGCCCAGTCCGGACAGGAACAGCTCAGTTCGATCTCGGCCGGAGAGGGAAAGAGACCGGTGCTCCGGCGGGTGAGAACACCCATGACCTCGTTGGACAGGCGGCCCTGCAGCAATTCCATCAGCGACCCGATGCCGCCCGCGCATTCGGCACAAAGTGTCTTCCATTTGTCCCGGGCCGTCGGTTGGATGCGGATGCCGACCTGGTACAAGGTGGAGCCGAACACGGACGCCTCGATTCGGCCTGGTTGGATGTCCAGGTGGATGACCGAACCGTTGCGCACGTAGGAGCGTCCCCGGGGCAGGCGGTTGGCGTAGTCCATGTAGGATTCGAGGTTCTCGCACCAGGCCTTGCCCCAGAAGGTGCGGGCGATGGCGCGGCCCTCGACGTGGACCGGGTTGAGTGACTTGCCCTTTTTGGACAAGGCCGCCACATGGCGTTGGGCCTTGAGGCGTCGTTGGGCGACAGGGACGTAGGGGCGGTATCCGTAGTTGTGCCATCTCATGGTATGGAGACAGTTAGGAGGAACGGTCAGGGAAGAGCAAGAGTAAGAATACGTCATTCCCCAGACGCTGCTGGGGAATGAAGGCTGCGCAACGGGTTACGACACAAGGAGAAACATGGGCGGCCAGAGCACCCTACATCGCACCCTATCAAAGGCCCCTCACCCCTGCCCTCTCCCGGCGGGAGAGGGAGACCGGTCCTCTCCGCGGGGAAAGACTTCTGCACTCATCCCTCTCACCCATCCCGGCTCGCTGTTCCCTCTCCCCTCGGGAGAGGGTCAGGGTGAGGGGCCCCGGCAAAACGACAACATGTTGGTTGCTTTTTTCGGGTAAAGGGTAAGTCATTCCCCCAGAGGCTGCTGGGGAATGAAGGCTGCGCAGCGGGTTACGACACAAGGTGAAACATGGGCGGCCAGAGCACCCTACATCGCACCCTATCAAAGGCCCCTCACCCCAGCCCTCTCCCGGGGGGAGAGGGGGCCCATCCTCTCCGCGGAGAAAGGCTTCTGCACTCATCCCTCTCACCCATCCCGGCTCGCTGTTCCCTCTCCCCTCGGGAGAGGGTCAGGGTGAGGGGCCCCGGCAAAACGACAACATGTTGG
>Ga0302046_10001271_pt1 | contig 23660 bp, 30 predicted proteins | sample RVTome_11_FD_200261 | JGI IMG/M metagenome (GOLD analysis project Ga0302046, IMG submission 200261) | Soil microbial communities from uranium-contaminated site in the Upper Colorado River Basin, Wyoming, United States - RVT147D111 (version 2) ... | reverse complement strand
CCGCGCTCTTTGGCGGCATTGCGGTCTTCTTCGTGCGGGGCGGGGTGCCGGCCCATCTGGAGAGCTGGGCGCTGCTTGCGGCACTCGTCGCCCTGAGCGCGACCCTGATCGTGTCCTATGCGCGCGCCCGCGCGGAGGGCCTGTCGCTCACCTGCGAGGTCGGGATCGCGCAGCGGGCCGAGCGGATTCTCGGGCTCGGGGTGCCCAGCCTGTTCATCGGCGCGGGACCGGACGGCCTCGTGCTGCTGGGGATCGTCGCGGTGCTCGCGGTCCTGTCGGCCGTCACGGTGGCGCAGCGGATCGCGCACGTGCGGGGGATCACCCGCGGGACGACGTCTCCGGCAGCGACCCGGCCGGCGCGCGAAACGCAGGCCCGGCAGCTGGCCTCGGACCTCGCGAAGTTCACCAATGAAAGGAACCCGAAGTGACGGCGAAGGCATCCCGGGCGGTTGCCCCGGCGGACGGCACGCTTGGCGTGCTCCTGGTCGGTCTGGGGGCGGTAGCCACGACATATATCGCCGGGGTCGAGAACGTCCGCCGGCGCGGCAAGACCCCCATCGGATCGCTCGCGGAACTCGGGACGATCCGGCTCGGCAAGCGCACGGATCAGCGGGCGCCGAAGATCCGGGCGTTCGTGCCGCTCGCCCGGCTCGACGATCTCGTCTTCGGCGCGTGGGATCCCATTCCGGACGACGCCTACACGTCGGCCAAGGTGGCGGGCGTGCTCGAGGAGCGGGACATCGAGCCGATCGCGGATTTCCTGAAGACCATCCAGCCCATGCCCGCCGTCTTCAACCAGCATTACGTGAAGCGGCTCCAGGGCACCAACGTCAAGCAGGGGAAGAGCAAGCGGGACCTGGCCGAACAGCTGCGCGCCGACATCCGCGACTTCAAGCAGCGCAACGGCTGCAGCCGCCTCGTGGTCGTCTGGTGCGCCTCCACGGAGATCTTCATCGCGCCCGGGCCGGCCCACGCGAGCCTGGCCGCGTTCGAGAAGGCCATGGACGCGGACGATCCCGCCATCGCGCCGTCCATGCTGTACGCCTGGGCCGCCCTCATGGAAGGGGTCGCGTACGCCAACGGCGCGCCCAATCTGGCGGTGGACACCCTGGCGTTGCAGGAGCTGGCGCGGGCCAAGGGCGTGCCGATCTCGGGCAAGGACTTCAAGACCGGCCAGACCATGGTGAAGACGGTGCTCTCGCCCATGCTCAAGGCGCGAATGCTCGGGCTCGCCGGCTGGTACTCGACCAACATTCTGGGGAACCGCGACGGCGAGGTCCTCGACGACCCCGAGTCGTTCAAGACCAAGGAGGAGTCCAAGCTCGGCGTGCTCGAGCACATCCTCCAGCCGTCCGTGTATCCGGAGCTGTACGGCCGGATCTACCACAAGGTGCGGATCAACTACTATCCGCCCCGCGGCGACAACAAGGAAGGCTGGGACAACATTGATATCGTCGGGTGGCTGGGGTACCCGATGCAGATCAAGGTGGATTTCCTCTGTCGCGACTCGATTCTGGCGGCCCCGCTGGTGCACGACCTGGCGCTGTTCTCGGACCTCGCCCAGCGGGCCGGGCTGTCCGGGATCCAGGAGTGGCTGTCCTTCTACTACAAGAGCCCGATGGCGGCACCCGGCCTCACGCCGGAGCACGATCTGTTCATCCAGCACACCAAGCTCAAGAACACGCTGCGCTGGCTGATGGGTGAAGACCAGATCACGCATCTCGGCGTGGAGTACTACGAGTACGACAAGGGGTGAGTGCGCTCGACGTCGTCGTGACGGTGGTGGGCACGGGGCTCATCGGCTGGGAGCTGTGGTATTTCCTGGCGCCGCGCCGCCGTGAGCGGCCGGGCCCGGCCGCCGGCGCCCAGGAAGTGCAGGTGCGGGTCCGGGAAGGGTTCGAGCCGGACGTGATTCCCGTGGAGGTCGGGCGTCCCGTCCGGCTGGTGTTCTATCGGGAAGAGTCGGCCGAGTGTACGGGCGAGCTGATCTTCGAGACGCTCGATCTGCGCCGCGCCCTTCCGGCGTTCGAGCGGACCGTCGTCGAGTTCACCCCGGACGCGCCCGGCGACTACCCGTTCCGCTGCGGGCACACGGAGCTGCGGGGTCGGGTCGTGGCCCAGGTCGGCCCGCCGGGCGCGGGAACGGATCCCGAACGCGGGCATCGTCGTCATGGGTAACCGCATCACCCTTCCCATCGAGGGCATGACCTGCGGCGCCTGCGCCATCACCGTGCAGAACCGGCTGCAGCAGGCGCCCGGGGTCACGGAAGCCACGGTCAATTACGCCACCGCGCGCGCCACCGTGACGCTCGCCGACGGCGCGCCCCCGGTGTCCGCGCTCGTGGAAGCGGTCCGGGAAGCCGGCTACGACTGCGGCCGGGTGACCGCGGCGCTGCACGTGGACGGGCTCCATTACGCCACCGGCACCGCGCGGCTCGAGCGCGAGTTGGCCGCCCTGCCCGGCGTGCTGTCCGTGGCGGCCAACCAGGCGGCGGAGGTCGTCCGCGTCGAGTACGTCCCGGGCGTCGTGGGGGTGCGTGACCTGGAGGACGTGCTCCGGAGCGAGGGCTTCACCCTGGCCGAGCCCGTGGCCGAAGACGACCCGGTGGAGCGCGAGCGGATCCGGTACCGGCGGGAGCAGCGCACGCTGCTCGGGAAGTTCGCGGTGGCGGCGGTGGCTGCGGCCGTGACGATGGTGCTGTCCATGCCGCTGATGGCGGGCGACCACGGCGTGGATCTGTTCGCGCGGCTCCTGCATCCGGTGGACCGCGTCCTCTCCCGGCTCCTCCCCGGCCTCTACGCGTACACGGCCGCCCATCCCGGCCGGATCCGGTGGGCCATGGCGCTGCTCACGGCTCCGGTGCTGCTCTGGAGCGCGCGCCAGTTCTTCCGGGGCGCGCTGAGCGGGTTCCGCCACCGGACCGCCGACATGAACACGCTCATCGCGGTCGGCACGGGCGCGGCGTTCGCGTACTCGCTCGTGGGGACCGTGGCGCCCGGCGCTCTTGCCGGCGCGAGCCTGCGCGTGGACGTCTACTACGAGGGCGTGAACTTCATCGTCGCGTTCATCCTCCTGGGCCGGCTCCTCGAATCGCGTGCCAAGAGCGGCACGTCGGAGGCCATCCGGCGGTTGATGGGCCTGCGGCCCAGGACGGCCCGCGTGCAGCGGGATGGGGCGGACCTCGCGGTACCCATCGAGGAGGTGGCGGTCGGCGACCGGGTCCTGATCCGCCCCGGCGAGACGATCCCGGTGGACGGCGACATCGTGGAGGGCCAGTCGTCCGTGGACGAGTCCATGCTCACGGGCGAGCCCATGCCGGTCACCAAGGAACCAGGCGACCGCGTCGTGGGCGGGACGGTGAACCAGACGGGCTCGTTCGTATTCGAGGCCAAAGCGGTGGGCAAGGAAACCGCGCTCGCGCAGATCGTCCGGCTCGTGGAGGAAGCGCAGGGCCAGAAGGCGCCGGTCCAGGCCCTCGCCGACCGCGTGGCCGGCGTGTTCGTGCCGATCGTGATCGCCGTGGCCCTCGCGGCCTTCGTGGTGTGGTTCGTGTGGGGGCCGCCGCCCGCGGGCGTGTTCGCCACGGTGGCCCTCGTTACCGTGCTCGTGATTGCCTGCCCCTGCGCACTCGGCCTGGCCACGCCCACCGCGATTCTCGTGGGCACGGGCGAGGGCGCGCGCCACGGCGTGCTGATCCGGGGCGGCCAGGCGCTGGAGACACTCCGCCGCGTGGACACCGTCGTCTTCGACAAGACCGGCACGATCACCGAGGGGCGGCCCCTTCTGACCCACGTCCACGGCGCCCGGCGGCCGGACGGCCAGGCCGTGCCGCCGCACGACGTGCTGCGGCTCGCGGCGGCCGTCGAGCAGCGTTCCGAGCATCCGTTTGCCCTGGCCGTGCTCGAGTCCGCCCGCGAGAAGGACTTTGCCATCCCGGCGGTCGAGCGGTTCGTCGCGATGGACGGGCGGGGCGCCCGCGGCATCGTGGAGAAGCGGCTCGTGGAGGTGATCAGCGTCCGCCACGCGCGCGAGCGGAACATTGACCTCGGCGCCCTCGTCGGGGACGCGGACCGTCACCTCGCGGCCGGGCGCTCGGTCGCGGTGGTCGTCGTGAACGACGCGGCGCTGGGGCTGGTCGTGATCTCCGACGAGGTCAAGGAAAGCGCCGGCCCGGCCCTGGGGGCGCTGCGGGCGCTGGGGCTGGACCTGGTCCTGCTGAGCGGGGACACGCGCGCGGCGGCCGCCATGGTCGGGCGGGAGGTCGGGATCGAGCGCGTGCTGGCCGAGGTCGCCCCCGCGGACAAGGCCGAGCGGATCCGGCAGCTGCGGCAGGACGGGCGGGTGGTGGCCATGGTGGGCGACGGCATCAACGACGCCCCCGCGCTCGCCGAGGCAGACGTCGGGATCGCCATCGGAACCGGCACGGACATCGCGGTGGAGGCGTCCGACGTGACGCTCATCCGCGGCGACCTGCGGGGCGTCGTGACCGCCATCGAGCTGTCCCGACGGACGCTCCGCACGATCCGCAGCAATCTCTTCTTTGCCTTCGTTTACAATGTGCTGGGGATTCCCCTGGCCGCGGGGGCGTTGTATCCCTTCACCGGCCTGTTGCTGAGCCCGGTGGTGGCGAGTGCGGCCATGGCCGCGTCGAGCCTCAGCGTGGTGGGCAACAGCCTCCGGCTGCGGCGCTTCCGACCGTCGTTGACCTCAACATCCTGAACCCATGCGATACTTCCATCGGACCCCCGTACCCATTGACGATGTGCTCGCGGCCGCGGACGCGTTCTTCGGCGGGTGCATGCAGACCCTGGCGACCGAGGCGCGCCACCGGGCGTACCGCCACCCGGGCGGCGACGTCACCGTGGACGTGCGCGCGGAAGGCGGGCACTACACGCACGTGACCGTGGCCACCGACCAGGTGGGGGAGAGCGAGGTGGACAAGCTCGCCAAGCGGTTCCTCGGCACGGTGCATACGAAGGCGGATCCGCGACACGAGCTGCGCGGGGCGTACTAGCGCCGCTCGCCCCGCTCGATCCGCAGCCGACGGATCTCCTCGAGCACTTCGATGTCCGCGGCGTCCTGGAGCCGCCCGGTCCGCTTGGACGCGATCAGGTGATCGATTGAAGCCGTCGGGATCTCCACCCCCTCGACCGTGAAGACCTCTGCGTCCTGGGCCGCCTCTGGGTAGTGGACGCTCCAGGCCACGGTGAGGATGTCCACGCGGGGCGAGTCGCCGATGATCGTCACCGGCTTGGCGACGATCTCCTCGGCCAGCCATTCGCGCGCCAGTCCGAATCCGACTTCCGACAAGGCCGCCAGTACCCGACGGGCGTTCTCGACGCTGCGCTCGATCAGGATGTCGATGTCCTTCGTGGCGCGCGTCGTGCCCCAGAGCTGCAATGCCGCGGCGCCCACGAGCACGTACCGGGATTCGTGGCGGTTGAGTCGTTCGCAGACATCCGCCAGGTGCGTCGTCTTCACGTCGAGATGTCCTCTCGGCGTTTCCAGTCGAGATAGTCCTCGTACCGGTCGAACACGACGAGCCGCGACGCCGGGGCCTGGGGGTGGGCCGGCACGGCGCGGGCGGTGCGCTCCGCGTCCCGGACGCGCTCTTCGGGCGTGAGTGCGATATCGGCCTCGAGTTGAGCGAGGCGGGACGGCCCGAGCCCCGGGCGCAGCGTGACGCCGTACCGCACCGGTGCCTCCCGCACGAGTGGGGCAGTACGCATGGCCTCCCGCGATTTCAGGTACGCGCGCAGGGCCTCGGCAACAACCCAACTCCGAGAGCGGTCCAACTCGATGGCCGTCTGATCCGCGGCGGTCAGAAGGTCTTCCGGAAGCGTGATGGAGACGCGGGCGTACGTCATGTCGGCTGGTCGTATTGAGTACGACTCAATAATATCACACGCTCTCAGTCCATACAAGCCGAGCCCCGGTCTGCGTCCCGGGACGCCTCCGCTTGATATCCTGCCTCTGCGGCTCCAAGTTTCGCCCTCCCAGCGGATTACGAGGACGGGGCATGGCGTCGCTCAAGCTCACCGTGACCGGCATGCACTGCGGTCACTGCAAGACCAAAGTCGAGAAGGCCCTCCAGGGCGTGGCCGGCACGCTCGGCGCGGCGGTCTTCCTGGAGGACGGTGCGGCCGAAGTGGACTACGATCCTGCCCAGGCCTCGCCCGATGCGTACGTCGCGGCGGCCCGCCAGGCGGGCTACCAGGCCAGCCCGGACGCCTGAGCCGGTGACCACCACCGCCGGCGCGCCGCCCATTCCGGCGGGGCTCACCCGCGACGACCTGCGTCGCATCTACTACTTCCTCCGGCTCACCCGCGCGCTCGACACGCGCCTCACCAACCTGTACCGCCAGGGCAAGGTCATCGGCGGGCTCTACAGCTCGCTCGGCCAGGAGGGCGAGAGTGTCGCGAGCGCGTACGCGCTCGAACCGGGCGACATCCTGTCGCCACTGATCCGGAACCTGGGCTCGATGCTCGTCAAAGGCGCGCGGCCCGTCGAGGTACTGCGCCAGTACATGGCCAAGGCCGCGGGTCCCACCGCCGGGCGGGAGATGAATATCCACTTCAACGACCTCACGCTCGGCTACCTCGGCCAGATCTCCCATCTGGGCGACATGGTGCCGGTCATGGCGGGCATCGCGCTGTCGTTCCGCATGCGGGGCGAACCGCGGGTCGGGCTCGTGTACGCGGGGGACGGCGCCACGAGCACGGGCGCGTTTCACGAGGGGATGAGCTTTGCCGCGGTCCAGCGGGTGCCCCTGGTCGTCATCGTGGAGCACAACGGCTACGCGTACTCGACCCCGACCACCCGTCAGGCGGCCGTGGCGCGGCTTGCCGACAAGGCCTACGCCTACGGGGTTCCCGCGGTGACCGTGGACGGCAACGACGTCTTCGCCGTCTACGAGGCGACCCGCGCCGCGGTGGCGCGGGCGCGGGTGGGCGGCGGCGTGTCGCTCATCGAGGTCGTGACGTATCGGCGCCGCGGTCATGCGCAGCACGACGATCAGCGCTACCAGGCGCGCGAGGAACTCGCGCGCTGGGAAACGGACGATCCGGTGGACCGCTACGTGGCGCGCGTCACCGGCGACGGCTGGGTCGGGGCCGCGGAGCTGGCGGAGACGGACGCGCGGGTCGAGGCCGAGCTCGACGCGGCCGTGGATGCGTGCGAGCGGGAGCCGCTGCCGGAGCCGGCAACCGCGCTCGGCGGCGTCCATGCCGACCCGCCGGCCGCGCCCGCCCTGTGGTTCCGGAGGCTCCATGCCTGAGATGACCTATCTCGAGGCGCTGCGCCAGGGGATGTGGGAGGAGATGGTACGCGACGAGCGCGTCTTCCTCCTGGGGGAAGACATCGGGGCCTACGGGGGAGCGTTCAAGGTCACGGACGGCTTCCTCGAGCACTTCGGGCCCGGCCGCGTGGTGGATACGCCGATCAGCGAGGCGGCCATCGTCGGCGCCGCGGCGGGGGCGGCGCACATGGGCCTGCGGCCCGTGGCGGAGATGCAGTTCATAGACTTCATCTCGTGCGCGTACGACATCCTCACCAATTACGTTGCCACAGCGCGGTATCGGGCGGGACTCGCCACCCCCATCGTGGTGCGCGGGCCCTCGGGCGGGTACGTGCGGGGCGGTCCGTTCCATTCGCAGATGCCGGAGGCGGCGTTCTTCCACACGCCGGGGCTCAAGCTCGTCGCCCCCGCCACCGTGCGCGACGCCAAGGGCCTGATCAAGGCGGCCATCCGCGACGACGACCCGGTGATCTATTTCGAGCACAAGTTCCTCTACCGCCGCATCAAGGAGGACCTGCCCGAGGGCGAGGAGATCCTGACGCCCATCGGCGAGGCCCGGGTGGCCCGGGAAGGCCGGGACCTCACCATCGTGACGTGGTCCGCGATGGTGTGGAAGACGCTCGAAGCGGCGGACCAGCTCGAGCGCGAAGACGGCGCGTCGGTCGAGGTGATTGACCTGCGGACGCTGCTCCCCATGGACACGCCGGCGGTGATCCGGTCCGTCCGCAAGACGAACCGCGTGCTCGTGGCCCACGAGGACACGCGGACGGGTGGGATTGCCGGGGAGATCGCGGCGCGGATCAACGAGGAGGCGTTCGAGTGGCTCGACGCGCCGATCCGGCGGGTGACGGCGCACGACACGCCCATACCGTACGCGCCGACACTGGAGGACCATGTGCTGCCGCAGTCGCAGGACGTCGTCACCGCCGCGCGCTGGCTCCTGGCCTACTGATCGTCTACGGGTTCGAGCAGCACACCGGCCTGGCTCAGGAGATGCCGGCGGATGGCCGCCACCCGTGCCCCGCCGCGCAGGACGGCAAACCAGTGGCCGGTCTCGAACACCCGGCGCCCGCCGGGGCACACCGCGCCGCCGTGCACCGCGCGCGCGGCCGCGGCCCGCAGGCGGCGGACGATGCGGTCGCGCGGGAGGCCGGCGGGCACCTCCAGCAGCGTGTGCACGACATCGGGCCGGACGGAAATCGCGGCCACCTGCCAGCCTTCTTCCTTGCACGTCCGCCGGAGCAGGTGCTCGCAGAAGCGTGCGGTCTCCGCTATGTTAAACAGCTTCCGGCGCTTGTACGTGGACAGGCTCACATGGCACCATTTGGTGTCGGGCAATGCGTGGGGCATGCCCCACGGTGCGCGTACACGGCCCCGAACGCATAGCCGAATTGTCGCAGGCCGGATGGGATCCCGCGCATCGCGGACGCCATCGGCCCTGAGGAGATGTCTGGATGGCTCGAGTTGACGTCATCATGCCCCAGATGGGGGAATCCATCGCGGAAGGCACCGTGTCGCGGTGGCTCAAGAAGGTGGGGGAGGCGGTCAAGCGCGACGAGCCCATCCTGGAGATCTCGACCGACAAGGTGGACGCGGAGATCCCCGCACCGGCCGCCGGCGTGCTGGTGGAGATCAAGGTTGGCGAAGGGACGACGGTCGAAGTGCAGACCGTCATCGCGGTGATCGAAACGGACGCCGGAGCCGCGGCCGCGGCCCCGCCCGCCGAGAAACCCGCCCCCGCGAAGCCCGCGGCGCCCGCGCCGGAGAAGCCCGCGCCGGCCGTCTCGGCCGCCGCCTCGCCACCCTCGGCCCCGCGTGCCGCCCGCGAGACGGCAACGGGGGAAGAGTCGGCCGAGGAACGGCTCCGCGCGCGCTCCACGCCGCTCGTCCGCAAGATCGCCGCCGAGCACGACGTGGACCTCGCCGGAATCCCCGGCACCGGCTACGCCGGCCGCGTGACGAAGCAAGACATCCTGACGTACATCGAGACCGGCAAGCGTGCGCCGGCCGGGTCCGCCCCCTCCGCCCCGTCCGCCCCGACCGCCGGGGCCGGGAAGGGCGGCGAGGTGGCCCACCCCGTCGTCGAGCCATGGCCGGGCGACCGCGTGGAGCCGATGAGCAAGATCCGGAAGCTCACGGCCGACCACATGATCGTCTCGCGCCGGACGTCGGCGCACGTCACCAGCTTCTACGAGGTGGACTTCACCCACATCGGCAGGCTCCGGGCCGCGAAGAAGGCCGACTACCAGGCGCGCGGCGCGAACCTGACGTACCTCGGCTTCATCGTGAAGGTGATCGCCGACAACCTCCGGCGGCACCCGGGGGTGAACGCCTCGGTGAGCGGGGACGCCATCATCTACCGGAAGCCCATCAACATCGGAATCGCGGTGGCGCTCGACTGGGGGCTGATCGTTCCGGTCCTGAAAAACGTGGACGAGCTGTCGTTGTTCGGCATCGCCCGCGGGATGGCCGATCTGGCCGATCGGGCCCGGAGCAAGCGCCTGAGCCCGGACGAGGTACAGAAGGGCACGTTCACCATCACCAATCCGGGCGTGTTCGGGTCGTATGTCGGGGTGCCGATCATCAACCAGCCGCAGGTAGCCATCCTGGGGGTGGGCGCCATCGAGAAACGGCCCAGGGTGCTGACGCTGGACGACGGCCAGGACGTGATCGCCATCCGCACCATGGGCATGCTGTCCATGTCCTACGATCACCGCATCGTGGACGGGGCCGACGCGGACCGGTTCATGGCGGACGTGAAGCGCGATCTCGAGCAGTTCCCGGAAGGCGCGGTCTGAGGATGGTGGGTCGCACGGTCGAGATCGCCGGCGAGGCGTGGCAGGTGTCTCCGTCCGGCCGGGTCACCTCGTACCAGCGGGATGAGTTCGGCCTCGTGTTCCAGCGGGGCAGCGGTGGGGAGACGGTGCGCCGGTTCGTCCGGTACTCGCCCCTGGGCTCGCGCCGATGGGATGCGGCGCTCGCCGAACTGACCGATCGGGAGCTGCGCCAGCTGTTCGCGTGCTCGCAGATCGCGTGGACCAGTCCCGACGCCCGACTGTCACCCGCCCCCGCCGGTCGTGGCGGGCGCTGACCTTCACACCCACTCGACGGCGTCGGACGGCGCGCACGCCCCGGCGGACGTCGTTCGGCTGGCGGCGGCCGCCGGCCTCGATACGATCGCGCTCACCGATCACGACACCCTGAGCGGGGTCGTCGCCGCCGCGCGGCAGGGAACGGTGGACGGAGTGCGGGTGATCGCCGGCGCGGAGTTCAGCGTGGCGGCTCCCTGGGGAGAGATGCATCTCCTGGGGTATTTTCTCCCGGTGGCGGACGACCGCCTCGCGGCGTTCCTCGCGGGCCAGCGGGAGGCGCGCACCGAGCGGATGCGGGAAATCGTGCGCCGGCTCGCCCGGGCGGGCGTACCGCTCTCGCTGGAGGCCGTCCAGGACGAAGCCGGCGGCGACGCGCTCGGCAGGCCGCACGCGGCCCGCGCGCTGGTGCGGGGCCAGTACGTGGCGGGGATGTCCGCCGCCTTCGAGCGCTACCTCGGATGGGGGCGACCGGCGTTCGTGCCGAAGCAGCTCCCCGGCCTCGAGGCGGTGACCGCCCTCGTGCGCGAGGTGGGGGGCGTGACGTCGGCCGCGCACCTCAAGGGCCGCGGGACCCGGCCGGCGCTGGAGCGGTTGCGGGCGTCCGGCGTGGACGCCCTCGAAGTGCGGCATCCGGCGCACGATCCCGAGCGAACGGCCAGCCTGGACCGGCTCGCGACCGACCTCGGGCTGCTGCGGTCCGGCGGCACCGACTGGCATGGGGAGGAAGAGGCGGACGAGGCCGGCCGCGCGCACCTTGGCACGATCACGGTGCCGCCAGAGTGGGTGGCGGCCCTGGAGGCGCTGCACCGGCGGCGGACGGAACGAGGGAGCGTGACATGAGTGGGGAAACGCTGATCGCCGTGGGCGCCCACGCGCCCGACTTCGAGTTGCCCGGGTCCGATGGCAAGACGCACCGGCTGAGCTCCGTGCTGCAGCACCGGCACGTTGCCCTCGTGTTCTATCCCGGCAACAATACCCCTGGCTGAAACCGCCAACTCTCCGCCGTGCGCGATGAGATCGAGCAGTTCGAGGCCGCGGGCGTCCAGCCGTTCGGGGTGAATCCGGCCGCCATCCCGAGTCACCAGAAGTACGCCGAGAAGTTCCGCTTCAACTTCCCGCTCCTGTCGGACGCCGACCGGACGGCGGGCGACGCCTACGGGGTGCTCAAGCCGGACGGCAAGGGGTTCATTCGCTCGGTGATCCTGGTGGGCCGGGACGGGGTCGTTCGCTTCGCGGAGCGCGGGGCCCCGAAGACCCCGCGCATCCTGGCGCCGCTCGGGGGCTGAGCACGGAGAACGGACATCCCCGATCGGTGCGGCTGGTTTGCCAGGGAGGGAACCCCCGCCGGCCGCGACGCGTTGTCTGTAGGCAGGCGGACGGCAGGAAGTGAGTCAAAGGGAGGCGTGTCATGGGGGGGCAGGAACCGAACAAGGATCCGTACGACGTGATCGTCATCGGGGCTGGGCCGGCCGGGCTGTGCGCCGGGATGTATGCCGGACGCGGGATGCTCCGGACGCTCGTGCTCGAGCGCGGCTTGCCGGGCGGCGAACTGCTGAATACCGAGCTGATCGAGGACTACATCGGGTTCGAGAGCATTCCGGGGCGGGAGCTGGCCGAGAAGATGGCCAGTCACGCCCTCAAGTTCGGCGCGGAGATCGTGACGGACACCGTCGAGGCGGTGCGGAAGACGGACGAGGGCGACTTCACGGTCGAGACGGCGCTCGGCAAGCGCTACCGCGCGCCGGCGGTGATCCTCACGGCCGGCGGCACGCCCAACAAGCTCGGGATCCCGGGCGAGCAGGAGTACGCGGGCCGCGGCGTATCCTACTGCGCGGTCTGCGACGGGGCGTTTTTCAAGCGGGAGACGATTGCCGTGGTGGGCGGCGGCGACGCCGCAGTCGAGGAGGCCGACTACCTGACGCGCTTCGCGGACAAAGTCTACATCGTGCACCGGCGGGACCAGTTCCGCGCGTCGCCGATCATCCAGGAGCGGGCCCTCAAGAACCCCAGGATCGAAGTCGTCTGGAATACGGTCGTCGAGGAGATCGTGGGCGGGCCCACCGGCGTGACGTCCCTGCGGCTCAAGGACTCCGGGACGGGCGAGGCCTCGACCCTCGCGGTGACGGGCTGCTTCGTGTTCATCGGCTTCTCGCCCAACACCGGGATGATCAAGGACCACTACGACCACGACGCCGCCGGCTACGTGATCACCGACACCCACATGCGGACGTCCATCCCGGGGCTGTTTGCGGCGGGCGACCTGCGCGTCCAGCTCACGCGGCAGGTGACCACCGCCGTGGGTGACGCCACCACCGCGGCGATCGCCGTCCAGAAGTACCTCACCGAACTCCGGGAACGGGAGTCCGCGGGCGTTGGCGCCTCCTGACGTCCTCTGCCTCACCAACGGTGTGTTCGCGGAGAACTGCTACATCGTGGCGGACCGCGACGCCGGTGAGGCGGTGCTGGTGGATCCCGGCGAGGAGGCCGAGCTGTTCCTTGCCCGCCTGGACACGGAACGGCTCGCGCTGACCGCCATCTGGCTGACCCACGCGCATCTCGATCACGTGGCCGGCGTCGGCCTGGTGACGCAGCGACGCGAGGTTCCGGTGTGGCTCCATCCCGCCGATCGCCCGCTGTACGACCGCGCCCCGGATCAGGCCCGGATGTTTCTCGGCGCCACCATGCCGCCCCTGCCCGCGCCCGACCGGATCATCGTCCCTGGGGACCCCATGCGGGTCGGCGCCTGCGACTTCGACGTGCGGTTCGTGCCGGGGCACAGTCCGGGGAGCGTGGCGTTCGTTCGGGATGGGATCGCGATCGTCGGGGACGTGCTGTTCGCGGGGTCGGTGGGGCGCGTGGATCTGCCGGGCGGCGATGGCCGGACCCTGGTGCGGAGCATCCGGGACCAGCTGCTCACGCTGCCCGATGACACGGTCGTCTACCCCGGGCACGGACCGGAGACCACGATCGGGCGGGAGCGGGCCACCAACCCGTTTCTCACGGGAGCGATCGGCCGTGACTGATCCGCCGGCAACCGGGCCGCCCGACACGCGTCCCGACCCGGACCTGCGCTGCCTGCGCTGTGGATTCCCCGTCGAGTCGCGTTCCTGGGGCTGCAAGAACCCCTGCACCAACTGCGGCGTCGTCTATCCGCTGGGCGACTGCTCCGACTAGCCTCTGGCTGCTCCCCGCCGCCCATCTCGCCCATCCCGCCCCCAAGTTGATTTCCCCCTGCCACTGTCGGATATTACGGTGGGAGCAATGGGGAGGGGACGTGCGGGTCACAACCTGGGCCGAATACGGGCTCATCGTCGCAGTGCACCTCGCCCGACACGGTGGAGCGAGACCGGTTCCGGCTCGGGAGATTGCCGAGCGCGAAGGTCTCCCGCCGGACTACGTGGAGCAGATACTCCTCAAGTTGCGTCGCGCCGGGCTGGTCACGAGCGTCCGCGGGGCCCGCGGCGGGTATTATCTGGCCCGGTCACCGGAGGAAGCGTCTGTTCGCGACGTGCTCGAGGCGGCGGAGAATCGGACGTTCGAGGTCAACTGCGAGTCGTATCCGATCGGTGCGATCCGGTGCAATGGTGACGGCAACTGTTCCATCCGGCCCGTGTGGCGGGGGCTGCAGCACCGGATTGACAGTTTCCTGCAGGGCATCTCGCTCGCGGACCTGCTGGAGGACGAGGCGGTCGTCGAGGAGATGCTCGCCGGGCAGGACGCCGCCGCGCACTGAGTCGCCGGCAGGCAGGGCATGGCTGGACCGCCGCTGACACCGGCCGAGTTGCGGCGGTACGCGCGCCATTTCAGTCTCCCGGAGGTCGGAGAGACGGGCCAGCGCCGCCTGCGCGGGGCGCGGGTCCTGCTCGTCGGGGCCGGAGGCCTCGGGTCGCCCGCGGCCCTGTATCTCGCGGCCGGGGGCGTTGGCGTCCTCGGCCTCGTGGACGACGACCGGGTTGACGAGACCAATCTCCAGCGCCAGGTCCTCTTCGGAACGCGCGATCTGGGTCGCCCCAAGACCGAGGTCGCCGCGGAGCGCCTGCGCGATCTCAACCCGCACGTCCACGTCGAGCGGTTCGGCGAGCGCCTCACGTCGGGCAATGCGCTCGGCATCCTGCGCGACTTCGACGTCATCGTGGACGGCAGCGACAACTTCCCGACCCGCTACCTGGTGAACGATGCGTGCGTGCTCCTCGGCAAGCCCGACGTCTATGGAGCCATCTTCCGCTTCGAGGGACAGGTGTCGGTGTTCTCCCGCGGCGCGGGACCCTGCTACCGCTGCCTGTTCCGGGATCCGCCCCCGCCCGAGCTGATCCCCTCCTGCGAGCAGGCCGGGGTGATGGGCGTCGTCCCCGGCATCGTGGGCAGCCTCCAGGCGCTCGAGGTGTTCAAGCTGATCACGGGCGCCGGGGAGCCCCTGATCGGTCGCCTCCTGCTCTTCGACGGACTCCCGGCACGGTTCCGCGAGCTGCCCATCCGGCGGGACCCGGACTGTCCGGTCTGCGGGGATCAGCCGACCATCCGCGAGCTGATTGACTACGAGGCGTTCTGCGCCGTCCCGGGCGTCGCCGACGACGGCGTCGAGATCTCGGTGGCGTCGCTCAGCCACCTGATGGCCACCGGCGGCGGGGTCGAGTTGGTGGACGTGCGCGAGCCCTGGGAGTGGTCCATCTGCCGTCTCGAAGGCGCGCGTCTGCTTCCGCTGCGCGAGCTGCCGCAGCGCTTCGCCGAGCTCGACCCGGCTCGCCCCGTCATCGCGTACTGCCACACCGGCCAGCGATCGCTCATCGCCCGGCAGTTTCTGCTGGCCCAAGGCTTCACGGACGTCCGGAGCCTCCGCGGCGGCGTCGAGAGCTGGGCCCGTGAGGTTGATTCGGGAATGGCGAGGTACTGAGGAACTAAGGTACGGAGAATGCCGAAGGGGGGACTCGAACCCCCACGGGCTTGCGCCCACTGCGCCCTGAACGCAGCGCGTCTACCAGTTCCACCACTTCGGCGGGTCCCTGACGGGGACGGGAATATGCCCGGGCCGTTGGTTCAGGTCAACCTTTTCCTTGACCGGTCCGAAGTCTGTTTCTAACTTATACTTAGCACGTGTCGAAGCCGAGCGAATCCCCGTCCCGGGAGAACCCCGTGGTAGCCCGGAACCCCAGGGCGCGCCATGACTATCACATTCTGGAGACGTGGGAGGTGGGGCTGATGCTGCTGGGCACCGAGATCAAGTCGGTGCGTGCCGGCAAGGTGAGCCTGGCCGAGGCATTCGGGGTGGTACGACGGGGAGAGGTGTGGCTCGAAGGCATGACGATCTCTCCCTACGAGTCGAGCGGGTATGCGCACCACGAGCCGCGCAGGGCGCGGAAGCTGCTGATGCACACGCGCGAGATTCGGCGGTTGATCGGCGCGGTGGAGCAGAAGGGGCTGACCCTCGTGCCGCTCGACCTCCACTTCACGCGGGGGCGTGCCAAGGTGACGCTGGCGCTCGGACGGGGGAAGAAACTGCACGACAAGCGGGAGACCCTGAAGCGCCGCATCGCGGATCGCGAGGCGGCGCGCGCGGTGGGACGGCGCCGATGATGCTGGCCGTCCTGCTCGCCGTGGCGGTGCCGTGGCCCGGTCCCGCGCCGACCTCGGTGGTGGTGGCCACGGCGCGTGGCGAGGTGGCCGTCCCCGTCCAATCCACGCGTGGCCACCCCGCGGTCGCGGCCGACCCGCTGGCCGCGCTGCTCCCGCTGACCCACGCCGTGGAGGGCGGGTGGGCCACGGTGACGTTCGGCGGGCAGCCGTTTCGATTCCTGCTCGACGCGCCGGCCCTGGTGGATGCCGGGCGCGTGATCCCGCTCGCGGGCGGTGCGTACCTGGCTGGGGACACGCTGTACGTCCCGCTGCAGTGGCTCACGGACTACATCCCGCGCCGCTTCCGCGAAGGGTATCGGTACGATCCCATGGCGGGTCGCTTCGAGGAGTCCGCCCTCGCCCCCGTGGTGCGGACCACGTCGCCGCCCGTGAAGCGCCACCCCGTCACGGGCCTGCGCGCCACGCACACGGTGGCCGTGGACGCGGGGCATGGCGGTTCGGACCCGGGCACGGTGTGCGTCTTCTGCCCCCGGGGGGTGCGGGAGAAGGACGTCACGCTCGCGATCGCGAAGCGGCTGCGGACTGAGCTGGAGCGCCGCGGCATCGGGGTCGTGATGACGCGCACCACCGATACGCTCCCCAACCTGTACGAGCGGGCCCGGTTCTGCCGGGACGACTGCGACCTGTTCGTCAGCATCCACGTGGATGCGCTGAATCCGCGCCGCGGATACCAGGAAATCGGCGGCATCCACACGTACTTCCTGGGCGACGCGCTCACGGCCGATGCCCGCCGCGTGGCGGCGCTCGAGAACGACGCCCTCCGGTTCGAGACGGGTCCCGCTCCCGCGGACGACGATCCTACCCTCTTCATCCTGAAGCACCTTGGCCTGAACGAGATCCTGCGCGAATCGGGGCTGCTCGCGGAGCTGGTCCAGAGCGAGGTCGCGAAGGTGCATCCCGGCCCGGATCGCGGGATCCAGCAGAGCCGCCTCGTCGTGCTCACGACCGCGTCGCGTCCTGCCGTCCTGATCGAGACGGGGTACGGGACCAACCGGCAGGACGCCACGTTCATCAGCTCCAGCGCCGGTCAGCAGGCGCTCGCGCGGACCATCGCGGACGGGATCGTCGAGTACCTCCGGCGCTACGAGGCCAAGACCCTCGGCGAGGCCGCGCCGTGAGACCGTGGCGCGTGGCTGCCGCGGCCGTGCTGCTCTCGGGCTGCGCCTACTACAACGGGCTCTACAATGCCAATCGCCTGGCGCGCGAGGCCGAGCGGGCCGAGCGGGATGGCCGGACCGGGGAGGCGCGGTCGCTGTGGTCCCAGGCGGCCGTCAAGGCGGAGTCCGTGGTCTCACGGCATCCCAGGAGCCGGTACCGCGACGATGCCCTGTATCTCCAGGGCCGCGCCCTCCAGGGCGCGGGCTCCTGCTCGCATGCGCTGCCCCCGCTGGCGCTGGCGGCGGACTCCAGTCCGGATGTCGGGCTGCGGGCGCGGGCTCGCCTGCTCCTCGGCGACTGCCGCCTGCAGCTGCGTGAGCCCGAATCCACGCTCGTCGCGGTGGCGCCCGTCCTCGAGGAAGGGAGCGCCGGCGCCCAATCGGCGGCCCGGCTGCTGCGCGGGCGGGCACTGCTCCAGCTCGGGCGGAACGAGGCGGCCCTGGAGGAGTTGACGGCCTCGGGGGCGCGGGAGGGTGCCTACGCCAAGGCGGTCGCCCTGGCCCGGCTCGGGCGTCGTGCGGAGGCGGTCGGCACGCTCGAGGGGGTCCTGGAAGGGCCGTACGCCGAGGGAAGCTGGCTCCCGACCCTGGATTCGGTGGGTAGGGCGGATCCCGCGGTCCTGATCCCGATCCTCGAACGTCTGGCGGTGCACCCCGACGTGCGCGACGGTCAGCGCGCCCGGCTGTGGCTGGCCGACGGCCAGCGTTGGCTCGGCGCGGGAGACACCGCCACCGCCGAACGCCGGTTCCAGGCGGTCCGCGACCTCGCGGCCGACTCTACCGAGGGACGAGCCGCACGGGCGCACCTGGCGGTCCTCGCCGCCCGCCGGGCGGATGCCTGGATGGACGTGCGCGCCCTCGCCGACTCCCTCCGGTCGGCCATGCAGCAGGGAGGGGAAGCGGTCCGGATCGGCGGCCCGTTCGCGAGCGTTCTCATCCGGGCCCGGAACGCCCTCGACGTGGACGGAATGCCCATGGAGCTGTTCCTCGCGGCGGAGGACGTGCGCGATTCCGTCGGCAACCGGGAGTTGGCCGCGTCCCTGCTGGAGCAGGTGGTCGAGCGGCATGCGAAGACGGTGCTCGCCCCCAAGGCGCTCCTGGCGCTCGCGGCGGTCCGGCCGGCGGTGGGGGATTCGCTCGTCGAGATACTCCGCACGCGATATCCGGAATCGCCGTACGCGCTCGTCCTGGCGGGGGCCGGCTCCGCGGCCTACGAGGCACTCGAGGACTCGCTCCGCAAGGCCGGGGCTGACGGCGGGCGGCGCCGCGCGCGGGACGAGGAGGGGCCTCCACGCCGCGCGGATACCACCCGCCGGGTACGGAACGAGCGGTGACGGCCGGTCCGGTCAGCGTCTTCGGCACCACCTTCCAGAATCCCATTCTCCTGGCCGCCGGCACCGCCGGTTTCGGGCGGGAGCTTGCGGGCATCGTGGATCTCGAGGCGCTGGGCGGCCTCGTCACGAAATCCGTGAGCCCGGAGCCGCGGATCGGTAACCCGCCGCCCCGAGTGGCGGAGTTCCCCGGCGGGATGCTCAACTCGGTCGGGCTCGCCAACCCCGGCCTCGACGCCGTCGAACGGGTCGAGCTGCCGTGGCTCGAGACCAGAGTGCATCGCGCCCGCGTGTTGCTCAGCGTGGTCGGCAACACGGTGGATGACTATGTGACCGTGGTCCGCCGGCTCACGAACCGTCCCGTCATCACGGCCTTCGAGCTGAATCTGTCGTGTCCGAACACCGCCCAGGGCGGCGAGCATTTCGGCGCCAACGACCGTGTGATGGCGGATCTCGTGGCGCGGTGCCGGACCGTGGCCTCCCGCGCGCTGATCGTGAAGCTCGCGCCGACACTGGCAGACATCGCGCGCAGCGCCTGCGTGGCGCAGCAGGCCGGGGCCGACGGATTCTCCCTCGTCAACACGATGCCGGGCATGCTGTTCCGAGATGCAGACTGGGGCGCGGCGCCCGCGTCCCGCCTGGGGGCCGGGAACGGCGGCGTCAGCGGTCCCCCGCTCCTGCCGGTGGGGATCCTGGCCACGCGTCGCGTCCGCGAGGCCACCGGACTGCCGGTCATCGGCGTCGGCGGTGTCCGGAGCGTGGACGACGTGCGGGCCTACCTCGCGGCGGGCGCCGCCCTCGTGGGGGTGGGAACCGCCGCGCTGGCCGAGCCCCGCCTGCCGGAGCGACTCGCCCGGAGCCTGGCCGATGGCTGAGGTGATCGTTGCGCTCGATCTCGACTCGGCGGCCGACGTCGAACGGCTCCTGGATCGGCTGCCCGGGCTGCGGTGGGGAAAGGTGGGCGGGACCCTCTTTGTGCGGGAGGGACCGCGAATGGTCCGCCGGCTGCGGGATCGGGGCGTGCGCGTCTTCCTCGACCTCAAGTGGCACGACATTCCCCACCAGGTCGCCGGTGCGGTTCGGGCCGCGGCGGACCTGGGCGTGGAACTCGCCACCGTACATGCCCTGGGCGGGCCGGCCATGCTGGAGGCGGCCCGGGCCGCCGCGGGCGCGATGCCGCTCGTGGCGGTGACGATCCTGACGTCGCACGCGCCCGACGGGCTGGCCGCGGTGCTGGGAACCCGCTCACCCGGCCCGGCCGCGGAAGTGGAGCGCCTGGCCAGGATGGCGGTAGACGCCGGCCTTGCCGGCGTGGTCGCCTCCGCCCTCGAAGCGGCGCGTCTTCGGGCGGCGCTGGGCCCCGCGGCGTGGCTGGTCATTCCCGGCATTCGCCCGATCGGGAGCCCGGCCGACGATCAGGCGCGCACCGCGACGGCCGGCGCCGCCGTGCGCGACGGGGCCAGCCATCTGGTGGTGGGCCGACCGATCACCACGGCCGACGACCCTGCACTGGTGTATCAGACGCTGTGCACGGAGGCGGGGGAATGACCAGAGCGCTCGCAATGCTGCTGGTGGCGGCAACCTGGGTGCCGCTGCCGGAGCCGGTGGCGGGGCAGGGGACCCTCGAAACCGCGGTCGCCGCCGCGGCCGACGCGTGGATGCGGCACCGCGTCCGGGACCTGGTCGAGGGGAGTGACACCGTGCGACTCCGGATTCCGGGGCTCGCGGCCAGTTCCGCGGTGCGTGCGGGGCAGGCCGCCCGGCTGCTCGGGGAGTACCTGGCGGAGGCCGAGGAGCTGGGGTTTGCGCTCCGGGGCATTCGGCACGTGGCCGCCGACCACGCGTATGCCGAGTTCGGCAGGCGGTTTCAGGTACGGGGGACCTCGGACGTGCGTGAAGAGACGGTGTTCCTGGGATACCGGCAGCTCGGGGGCATCTGGCGGCTGCGGGAGGTGCGTATCGCGCCATGAACCCGTGACTTGCGGCAGATTTTACCCTCCTCTATATTTACCATTCTGTCATGGAAAATCTGGGGTTCTTCCGGAGCCGGTCGTGAAGGTACGTTCGAGCGTCAAACCGATTTGCGAGCACTGCAAGGTGATCCGCCGCCGGGGCGTGGTGCGGGTCATCTGCAAGCGCAATCCCAAGCATAAGCAGCGGCAGGGGTAAGATGGCGCGTATCGCTGGTGTGGACCTCCCGCGCGACAAGCGCGTCGAGACGGCTCTGACCTACATCTTCGGCGTGGGGGATCCCACCGCCCGCCGGATTCTCGACGAGACGGCCATCGGGCCGGATACCCGCGTGCGGGATCTGTCGGATGCCGAAGTGGCTCGGCTGCGGCAGGTGATCGAGCGCGGGGTTCGCGTGGAAGGGGCGCTGCGGACCGAGATCGCGATGAACATCAAGCGCCTGATGGACATTGGCAGCTATCGCGGCACGCGGCACAAGCGGGGGCTCCCCGTCCGTGGCCAGCGGACCCATACCAACGCCCGGACGAAAAAGGGGCCCCGGCGGGCCATCGCGGGCAAGAAGAAAGTGACGAAGAAGTAGGGCATGGCACAGGCACCGACGGGAGCCAAGCGCTCCAAGAAAGTCGTGGAGGCGGAGGGCATCGCCCACATCACCGCCACGTTCAACAACACGATCGTCACGATCACCGATTCCCGCGGGAACACGGTGTCGTGGGGCACGGCCGGGAAGTCCGGGTTCAAGGGCTCGAAGAAGTCCACGTCGTTCGCGGCCACCGTCGCGGCCGAGAGCTGCGGGCGGGACGCCGTCAACGCGGGGGTGCGGAAGGTGCACGTGCGGGTCCAGGGGCCCGGCGCCGGCCGGGAATCGGCCATTCAGGCGCTGTCGTCGGCCGGGCTCACGGTGCTGTCCATCCGGGACGTGACGCCCATTCCGCACAACGGCTGCCGTCCTCCCAAGAAGCGGCGGGTCTGAGCCATGGCGCGTTACACGGGTCCGGCGTGCAAGCTGTGTCGGCGGGAAGGCGCCAAGCTCTTTCTGAAGGGGACGCGCTGCCTCACGGAGAAGTGCGCGTTCGAGCGGCGGGGGTATGCCCCCGGCCAGCACGGACAGTCCACGCAGCGCCGGCGGAAGACGTCGGAGTACGCCAAGCAGCTGCGCGAGAAGCAGAAGGTCAAGCGGATGTACGGTCTCACCGAGCGGCAGTTCCGCAACGCGTTCGAGAAGGTGCGGGCGGAGCCGGGGGTGACCGGACACAATTTGCTGATCGCGCTCGAGCGGCGGCTCGACAACATCGTCTATCGGATGGGGTTCGCGGCCAGTCGGCGGGGCGCCCGCCAGCTGGTCCGGCACCGGCACGTGCTGGTGAACGGCGCCACGGTGGACATCCCGTCGTACGCCGTCAGCGCGCACGACGAAGTGCGCCTGGCGGACGGGAGCCGCGACATGGTGGCCGTCCGCGTGGCGCTCGAAGGCGCGGCGCGTGGGGCCCCCGTGGGCTGGTTGGCGGTGGATGCCGAGCACGTGGTTGGCAAGGTGACCGAGCTCCCGACGCGCGACGCCATTCCGGTCGCGGCCCAGGAGCAGCTCATCGTCGAGCTCTACTCGAAGTAATAAAGAAGTCCTATGACCATTGACCTCACCGGACTCGTCCGCCCTTCCGTCGTCGAGATGACCAAGCGGGAGGACAACCCCTACGCCGCGGAATTCCGGCTGCAGCCGCTGGAACGGGGCTACGGTTACACCCTGGGCAACTCGCTCCGACGGATGCTGTTGTCGTCGTTGCGCGGGGCCGCGGTGTGGGCGTTCCGGCTGGATGGCGTGGTCCACGAACACCAGACCATTCCGGCGGTGGTGGAAGACGTCCACCAGATCATCCAGCGCCTGAAGCAGCTGACGCTGGTGCTGGCCGAGGACGTGGACGAGGTGGTGCTGCGCATCGCCGTGAAGAAGGCGGGCCCGGTCTACGCCCGGGACATTCAACCCCAGGGCGGCGTGCACATCGTCCACCCGGACCACCTCCTGTTCACGTTGCAGGAGGATCGGGCGCTCGCCGGCGAGCTGTACGTGAACAAGGGCCGTGGCTACATCGAGGCCGCGCAGCACCCGGTGGACCGGTCGCTCGCGGTGGACGTCGTGCGGATTGACTCCATCTACAACCCGGTGCGGCGGGCCAACTTCACGGTGGCGGAAACCCGGGTCGGGCAGCGCACCGACTACGACCGGCTCACCCTCTCGATCGAGACGAACGGGACGATCCCGCCCGAGGACGCGCTGGCGTACGCGGCGGCGCTCCTCCAGGAGCACATGCAGCCGTTCCTGAATTTCGGTCGCGTGCCGCAGATGGCGCCCGAAGCCGACGTGGGGCCGGGCGATGCGCGCCTGGACGCCTTGCGGCATCCCATTGACGAGTGCGGACTCTCGGTCCGCTCCATCAACTCGCTCAAGAACTCCAGCATCAGCACGGTCGGCGACCTCGTGCGCTACACCGAGGACGACCTGCTCAAGGTCAAGAACGTGGGCGAGAAGGCGCTCGCCGAGATTGCCGACCTGCTCCGCCGTGAGCAGCTGAACTTCGGCATGGTCTGGGACGAGCGCGACGGCAGGATCACCGTTTCCCATTGGGGTCAGCCCCCGGCGCTGACCGTCGGGTCGGTGGACGCCGGGGTGGAGGAGTAGGCGGCCATGCGGCATCGCGTCAGGGGACGACAGCTCAGCCGGACGGCCAGCCACAAGCGGGCCATGCTCCGCAACATGGCCACATCGCTCTTTCAGCACGACCGGATCGAAACCACCGAAGCCAAGGCCAAGGAACTCCGGCCGTACGCGGAGCGCCTGATCACGTTGGCCCGCCGTGGGGATCTGCACGCGCGCCGGCAGGTGGAGCGGCGCATCAAGGATCGCGCGGTGTCGGGGCGGCTGTTCGCGGAAATCGGCCCGCGGTTCGCCGGCCGCCCGGGCGGCTATACCCGGATCGTGAAGCTCGGTCACCGGGTGGGTGACGGCGCCGAGGTCGCGCGCATCGAGCTGCTGCCCGAGTGAGGGCGGGCGTCGGGCGGCAACGAAAAAGGGGACCTCGCGGTCCCCGTTTTTTTGTGTGGCCGGATCCGCGGCGGCTACGCGGAGGCCGCGGCGCCGCGCGGCGCCTTCACGACCCTGCCGGACCGGATGCACTGGGTGC
>Ga0302046_10001269_pt1 | contig 23693 bp, 23 predicted proteins | sample RVTome_11_FD_200261 | JGI IMG/M metagenome (GOLD analysis project Ga0302046, IMG submission 200261) | Soil microbial communities from uranium-contaminated site in the Upper Colorado River Basin, Wyoming, United States - RVT147D111 (version 2) ... | reverse complement strand
GAGGAAGAGGGCAGGTTTTTTCTGGAGCTTGCGAAAGAGGCTCATCGCAGGTAGTATCTAAAGGGAAAAGGCAGAAAGCTCCTACTTCTTATCGCGCAACAGGTTTAATAAACGGCAGGAAAATTTAAACTTCCATGATCTCCTCTTCCTTGCGGTTGAGGATGGTGTCGATTTTTTCGGTGTATTCGTTTGTAATCTCTTGCAGCCGCTCCTCCGCGAGGAAGCGCATGTCCTCGGAGAGGCTTTCCGCTTCCTGCGTCACCTTGATGTTGTCCTTGGCGTGGCGGCGGAGGTTGCGGATCGCGACCTTGGCGTCTTCCCCACGCGACCGCGCGGTCTTGACCAGGCTGAGGCGGCGTTCTTCGGACAGCGGGGGCACCGGGACGCGGATGAGTTGGCCGTCGTTGGAGGGATTAAGCCCGAGGTTTTCGGTCAGGATGGCTTTTTCAATGGCCGCCAGGGCCGATCGATCCCACGGTTGGATGACGAGTAAGTCCGGCTGCGGCGCATTGATCGACGCCATCTGGTTGAGCGGCGTTTGTGTGCCGTAGTAGTCCACGCGCACGTTCTGCAGCATCGTAGGGCTGGCTCGTCCGGCCCGGACCGCGTTGAGTTCACTTTGCAGGTGGGTCAGGGTCTTGTCCATGTGTTCCCTGGCCTCTTCTAGCAGCAGTTCGAGGATTTCGTCTAGCATCGGGGCGGCCTCCAAAGAACGATGGCTGAACTCGGTTACGCTTGGGGAGACTCGGAGGGCGAGGGAGACGGTTCCCAGTGCACGAGGGTACCCACGCGTTCGCCGCGCACTACACGGCACAGGTTGCCCGGCTCGTTCATATTAAACACGATGATGGGCATGCCAGATTCCTTGCAGAGCGTGAAGGCGGTCATGTCCATCACCCGCAGCCCACGCCGCATCACGTCGTCCCCGTGGATGCTCGCGTAATGCTGCGCGGCCGGGTCCTGCTCGGGATCGGCGGAATAGACGCCGTCCACGCGCGTTCCTTTGGTCAGCACCTGTGCATCGATTTCGAGGGCGCGGAGGGCCGCCGCGGTATCCGTCGTAAAATAGGGGTTGCCGGTGCCGGCCCCGAAGATGACGACGCGGTTCTTCTCCAGGTGCCGGATCGCGCGGCGGCGGATGAACGGCTCGGCGATTGCCTCCATCTTGATGCTGGACTGCAGGCGCGACTGCAATCCGGCCTGTTCCAGGGCATCCTGAAGCGCCATCGCGTTGATCATCGTCGCGAGCATCCCCATGTAGTCGCCATGGGCGCGCGTCATTCCCTTCGTGGCATTGTTGACGCCCCGAAAGATGTTGCCGCCGCCGATAACGATGGCTACCTGGACGCCGCTTTCGACGACGTTGCGGATCTCGGCGGCATACAGGGTGAGCACTTCCTGGTCGATACCGTACGGCCGGGTGCCGAGCAGGGCCTCACCACTCAGCTTGAGCAGGATGCGCCGATAGGGGGGCTGGCGTTCATCGTGCGCCTGTGCTAGCATAATCCACGGTTAGTCGCCGAGCGCGAAGCGGGCGAAGGTGTGTACGTCGGCATGGGCCTGTTGCAACACCTCGCGGACGGTCAGGGAGGCGTCTTTGACGAACGGCTGCTCCACGAGGACGTGGTCTTTGTAATAGCGTTCCAGCTTGCCGGTAGCAATACGGTCGAGGATTTGCTCGGGCTTGCCTTCGTTGCGGGCTGCCTCCCGTGCGATCTCCATCTCCTTGTCCTTCACCTCCTGCGGCACCTCTTCGCGGTGCGTCGCCACCGGGTTGAGGGCAGCGACCTGCATGGCTACGTCCCGCCCGGTGTCTTCCAGTTGCCCGTTGCCGCTGAGTTCCACCAGCACGCCCAGGCGAGCGCCGGGGTGGATATACGAGATGATCTGCCCGTCGTCGCTCGTAAGGATCTGGAAACGGCGTACATCGAGCTTCTCGCCGATCTTGCCGGTCAGGTCGGTGAGGGCTTCGTCGAGCGTCCGGCCCTCGCTGAAGTCCAGGGCCATCAGGGCATCGAGGTCGGCCGGTTGCTGTCGCAGGATCAGGTCGGCGACGTCCCCGGCAAACCGAGCAAATTCTTCGTTGCGGGCTACGAAGTCCGTCTCGCAGTTGACTTCGACGATGATGCCGGTGCGCCCGTCGTCCGCAATTTTGGTGACGATGAGTCCTTCTTTCGCCTCGCGGTCGGCGCGCTTGGCGGCTACTTTCTGACCCTTCTTACGCAAGAGTTCGACGGCGGCGTCGAAGTCGCCTCCGGACTCTTCCAGCGCGCGCTTACAGTCCATCATGCCGACGCCGGTCATTTCCCGGAGTCGTTTTACGTCTTGTGCCGAGATAGCCATGGGCGGGTTACTGTCTATACTTTTTCCTGGCGTGGGGGAGCTTGTCGGCAGGCCGCGCGACTAGGAAGCCGCCGCATCGCCCTCCTTTTTATCTTTTTCCGCTTTCTTGGAGCTCTGCTCGATCTCGCGCTGCTTCTTGCCCTCGTTGATCGCGCTCGCAATGGTCGTTGTGATCAATTGAATCGACTTGTGGGCGTCGTCGTTGCACGGGATGAGGTAGTCGACGAGGTCGGGGTCACAATTCGTGTCGACCATCGCGATGATCGGGATCCCCAGCTTACGCGCCTCGGCCACGGCAATATGTTCGCGGTTGATGTCGACGATGAAGAGCGCGCCCGGCATGCGGGCCATCTCGGCGATGCCGCCGAGGTTGCGTTCGAGCTTTTCGCGCTCGCGCTGTTTCATCAGGCGTTCTTTCTTCTTGAGCTGGTCGGCGGTGCCGTCCTGCTCCATCTTCACCAGATCTTCCATCCGACGGATGCTCTTGCGGATGGTCTGGAAGTTGGTCAGTGTGCCCCCGAGCCAGCGTTCGACCACGTAGGGCGAGCCGCTGTCCTCGGCCATCTTGCGGACGGTGTCCTTGGCCTGTTTCTTCGTGCCGACGAAGAGGATGCGTTTGCCCTGCTTGGCAAACCGGGAGGCGGCGTCGGACGCTTTGTCGAGCAGCGCCTGGGTTTGCATCAGGTCGATGATATGGATGCCGTTGCGATCCATGAAGATGTAGGGTTTCATCTTCGGATTCCAACGGCTGGTGAGGTGCCCGAAGTGGGTGCCGGCTTTGAGCAGGTCCTCGATCTGGGCGCGGTGCGTGTTCTGCCGGGTTTGCGTCGCCTGTGTTTCGGCGGTGGGCTGCCCTGCCGGATCGGCGGCCTGTGTTTCCTCGGGAGGGGGCGGGGCTTCCTGCTCCTGCTGCGTCTGCGTTTCCATAGGACTATGTCTGGTTGGGTTGAGCCGCTACTACCGTCATCTGCACGGCGAAACCGCTGCGGCGGTACCGTAGCAGTCACCCCGCCGGGCATCGGGTGGTATGCGTGATGGGTTGTTTTCCCGTCGTGCCGGGAGAAAGCTTTACCGTTTCGAGAACTGGAACCGTTTGCGGGCCTTGGGCTGGCCGTACTTTTTCCGCTCGACCATGCGTGGGTCGCGCGTGAGGTAGCCGGCGTCGCGCAAGGGTTTGCGCAGTTCTGCGTTGAAGTCGAGCAGGGCACGCGCGATGCCGAGGCGAATGGCCTCGGCCTGCCCGGTGAGGCCGCCGCCTTTGACGTTGACGACGACGTCAAACTGGTTGGCCGTACCCGTCACTATGAGGGGTGCCGTCAGGGTCTTCTTGCGCCATTCGAGCCCGAAATAATCGTCTACCGACCGCTTGTTAATGATGAACTTTCCGTTGCCGGCGCGGAGGTAAACGCGTGCTGTCGAGGTCTTGCGGCGCCCGACGGCGATGTACTGCGTAAGTGTTGCCATGATCTGTGGATGCCTGTTGCGGAGGGCGGGTTCGCGGCGTCCGCCGCGTCGTATCGGTTGGGCGGTGGGCTTCGCGTGCCATCCGGGTTTCGGGATCGGTGCTGAGCCGGGACCCGAAATCCCGAGCCGAAGGTCAGAGCGCCAGCACCTGCGGCTGCTGAGCCTCATGCGGGTGCGTCGGCGCAGCATACACTTTGAGCTTCCTGAGCATGCTGCGTCCCAGCGGGCCTTTCGGCAGCATACCTTTCACCGCATGCCGGACCAGGTGTTCAGGGCGGCGCTCCCGCATCTCCTTGGCCGTGCGCGACTGCAGGCCGCCGGGATAGCCACTGTAGCGATAGTACAGCTTATCGGTTTCCTTTTTCCCACTGAACCGCACTTTGTCGGCGTTGACGATGATCACGTAGTCGCCGCAATCAACGTGGGGCGTGAAGTACGGTTTGTGTTTGCCACGCAGGAGCGCTGCCACTTCCGAGGCGAGGCGGCCGACGATCTGGTTCTCCGCGTCGACGACGTACCATGCTTGCTCAACCTCGGCGGGTTTGGCACTGAGCGTCTTGAAGCTGTTGACGTCCATGATTTCTTTGCTTCATACCGTGAAAATGGCAGGCACCGTATTGGCCCGCCAGACCAAGCAGGCGTCCTGCTTCTCCCGAAAGGCTGATCCGGTAGATCGCGAGCAAGGCATCCTGCCGTTAGATTCCTAAACGCCCAGCCTGCCCAATCGACGGGAAGAAAGCGACGATAAGCCTCGCAGAATAACGATTTTTGGGGGCAATGTCAATCCAAATTTGACATCAACACCAGGCGATCCCTGGCTCGTCTTAGGCGATTTGGGGCCCCTGAGACGCTCCAACAGCGATTCCGGTTTTCCGCCAAGATATTCTTCCTTCAATCTTGACGTTTTTCCTGCTACCTCTTGGCGCGGAACGGTTCATTTTCATATGTTTAGCAAATGGTTAGGAACGCGCTGGTCAGAGGGGGCCAGGGGTTCTTCGGTTCGAATCCTTCTGCTGCTTGCCTGGTCGGGTCATGAACATGTCTGATTCTTTTCGGTCGTTAGATGCAATGGCACGGCATCTGCCGTTCCATATGAATGACACAGACGCTGTCAACACGGCATTTCGGCGTTGGCGAGAAGAGGCGGATGAGATGGCCTGGGAGCAGGTTCAACTGTGGACCTATTGCTTCATCCGTCGCTATTTTCTCGTCAAGTTTGTGGGCAAGCCTCCTCGGTCCGAGGCTGCAGACATGGAACTGCTTGTCGAGCAGGTCTACAAAAAGGTCCAGAAACACCACGCCGGGACGACCCGCTATGCAAGCTGGGTCAGCGTCGTATGCCGTAATACCTTTTTGAACTACTTGCGCGACGCCCCTGCCCTGGTTTCGATCGAGGCGGCGGAAGGAGCCATGCTTCAGGATAGGACACAAGAAGCAGCTCATGAATTTCCCATTCTTTTCGAGGCCGGGCTGAAGGCGATAAACCGGTTGCCTGGTTATTTGCGTGAGGTGGCGAAGCTTCGGCTTATAGAGGGCTATTCGTACGATGAGATCGCGCGGCAGATCAGTCTGCCCCACTCCATCCTGCGGTCCTACTCGCACAAAGCCCGAGAAAAACTGAGCCAGGACCCGGTACTGGTAGATTTTAGGCGCGGCTCATAAGAGAGGGATTTCTCCGCCCGTTCCAAGAAAATCCCGGTAACGCACGTCGGGTACGCAGGCGTCGATAATCATCGTGTGAAAATCGCGTAGCGAGAGCGTGAAAAGCGCCTTTTTTAGAGGGATGCGGAAAAAATGCAAATCCTGTAGGTTATATTGTTCGCATCAGTGTGTCTTATTGGATGATATCGGTCCGCATCCGGAGTGTTTGGGGCCGCGGCTTTATACGTGAAGTCGAAGAGATTTTGACGATACTTCCCGTTCACTGAACGCATCCATCTGATACTATTTTCTACAGTTTCCTCGTACGCGCGCCCGACGTTCCCCCGGTCGGCATTCCTCGCTCACTAACGCTCTGAAGGGATTATGTGGTGCAGTATGAATGAAAAGATCTGGTTCTACAACCAGCTGTCGCAAGAAGAGCAATCCGAGGTAGAGCAACACGTCGAGAAGCACCCCGAGTTGATGCCTTTGCTTGAGGAAGCAAAGGCTTTAGGGCCCTTGTTGCAGGAAAACGGGGTGTTGCCCACAGATCCACGCGTCGACGAAGCCCTGGCCTATTTTATTGCTACGAAGGGTGCAAGTCCTCATCGGTTGCCCGGCTCGCTTCAATGGGCCTTCGATCGCATCGAAGAACGGCTGGCTGCTGATCCCGAACTCCGGCTACGCTACGAGGAGATCGCGCGGAGGCTGAAGACCCTCGAAGCTGCGAGTGATCCGGTTCAACAATTCGAGAGACTCTCCGGACTCCGGCTTCCTCGGCTGGCACCGACGCACAGGCGTCAGCTGGTGGTTCACGAAGATACATCGGTTGCTTTGCCTGGCGTGGACGGTATCTCCAGCGATGGGACGCCGGCATTACGGCAATCGGTTTCGCTTCGTGCCGTGTGGCGTTGCGCGGCTATCATGGTCGGGGTCGTTGCGTTCTGCTTCGTTTGCTACGGGGCGCTGATGCTCCTTAGCAACGCAACCGAGTCGGACCTGGAACACCTGGCGGCTTCCGCGCCGCTCTCTGTCATGGCGGATCAAATAAGCCTGCGCGGCGACGTTTCGGAGACCCGGGAAGCCCGGCAGGAGCAGGACGTTGCGCGGGCGTATTCGTTGTTTCAAGCGGCACACACGGACATCTACGGGCTTTTCCTTCGGTATGATCAGACGACGGTGGCAGAGGCCGCCCGCCTGGTGCGCGCGGTACTGGATGAGGCCGAGGTCCCCCCGGTTATCTATGAGGAAGCCGCCTATCTGCTGGCAAGGGTTCGTCTGGCGCAGGGCGATGAGGCCGGGGCGCGGGCTATGCTCGGCCCCCTTGTTTCGGACGGACGCTACAATGTTGAGCAGGCCCGGACCCTGTTGCATGAACTCGATGGCCTGGCGTCCCGGTAGGGCGTCCGGGCATCATGATCATTAAAAAAGGGGCTTCGGTTCAGACGGAAGCCCCTTACTTTTTCTGTGCCGGCACGCCCGTCAGGCGTAGGTGTTCAGCATCACCGGCATGATGAGCATCATGATTTCTTCGCCGTCGTGTTGTTCCTGGGGCATGACGACGCCGGCCCGGTTCGGCGAGCTGAATTCGAAGACGACTTCCTCGGCGTCGAGATTGCTGAGGACTTCGGTGAGGTAGATCGCGTTGAAGCCTATCACCATCGGCTCGTTGTCATACTCGCACCGGACCGTCTCGCGGGCTTCGCTGGCGCGTTCGATGTCTTCCGCCGAGATCTCAATCTTGTCGGCTTCGAGCGCCAGGCGGATCTGGTTCGTCATGCTGGAGGAGTAGAGACCTACACGCTTGACGGCCGCCAACATCGAGGCCCGGTTGATAAGGAGCCTCCGGTCGTTCTCGACGGGGATGACGGCCTCATAGTTGGGGTAGGCTTCGTCGATGAGGCGGGCCACCACGCGGGAATGGCTGAAGGAGAAACACACGTGGCCGCCGTCGACCAGGATGGCGCACGACTCATCGGTGGCGATGCGGCCCGCCAGCGTCATGGCTTTTTCCGGAACGATGAAATTGACGGGCTCGTCACTCGTCATCGCCTCCAGGGTAAGCTTGACGAGACGATGGCCGTCGGTCGCCACGGTCCGGCCGGCATGGGGTTGAATCTGAAAGTAGATACCCATCATCGCGGGCCGCAGCGCATCTTTGCTGACCGCAAAACTCGTCTTCATGATGGCCCGCCGCAGCAGTTTCCCTTCCATCTCGATCCGGTGATCTCCGGCGAGTTCCGGGAGGGCCGGATAGTCGGCGCCGTCGTGCCCTACCATTTTGTACATGCCCTGATCGGTACGGAGCATGACGCCGAAGTCTTCGTCCGAGGTGAATTCGACGGGCAGATCAGGCAGGGCCCGCAGTGTGTCGAGCAATCGTTTGGCCGGTACCGCCACCCGGCTCCCCTTGCCCGTACTGTTGGTCCCGAACTGCACAGGCACCTGTTCGACGATGGATATTTCAAGGTCCGTCGCGCTCAGGCGCAGGGCGTCTCCTTCTCGCTCGAAGAGGATGCACTCAAGAATCGGCAACGTACTCTTGGACGGCACAGCGCCGCCGACGGTCGTCAAGGCGTCGCGGAGGGTGGCGCTCGAAGTCGTGAATTTCATGGATCTTCTGGATAGGATGCTCTCGGTAGGGTCTCAAAATACGACAAAGGGGGGATAGGGATCCAGGGGGTTGGTCGGTTGTCCGTAGTCCATGGTTCGTTACTTCATAAGCGCCGTGTCCGGCGCCTCGACAACGGACAACCTACAACCGACCACGGACGCATCCTATCGGCTCCGCAGGTCGATCTTGTGGCGGATCTCTTCGATCATATCGCGGAACTTGTGATTGGTCTCGATCTGGTTTTCGACGCTCTGGTTGGCATGAATCACCGTCGAATGGTCGCGCCCGCCGAAGTGGAGCCCGATCGTCTTGAGCGAGTGCTGGGTCATTTGCTTGGAGAAGTACATCGCTACCTGCCGGGCTTGCACTACCTCGCGCTTGCGCGTCTTGGCCCGCACCAGATCTTCCGGGATGTCGAAATACTCGCACACGATCCGCTGGATCTCCTCGATGGTGAGGTTCACCCGCGTCTCTTTGATCATGTCCCGGAGGACCTCCTTGGACAGCGCGAGGTCCATCTCGCGCTTGTGCAGCGTAGCGTGGGCCAGGAGCCGAATCAGGGCGCCTTCCAGCTCCCGGATGTTGCTCTTGATGTTGTGCGCGATGAATTCGATGACGTCTTCCGGAAAGTGGATGCCGTCGTCGTCCGCCTTGCGCCGCAGGATGGCGATGCGCGTCTCCAGCTCCGGCGGCTGCAAGTCCGCCGTCAGGCCCCACTGGAAGCGCGACAGGAGCCGCTCTTCGATGCCCTGGATCTCGCGCGGCGGTCGGTCGGCCGAGAGCACGATCTGCTTGCCGCTCTGGTGCAGTGCGTTGAAGATGTGAAAGAATTCTTCCTGTGTTTTCTCTTTGCCTCCGAAGAACTGCACGTCGTCGATGACCAGCAGGTCGATCTGCCGGTAGAAGAGCGAGAACTGGCTGACGCGGTTGTGCTGGATGGCCTGGACGAATTCGTTGGTGAAGCGCTCGCTGGAGACGTAGAGGACCGACTCGGCTTTGAGATTCTCCTTGACGTAGTTGCCGATGGCCTGGATCAGGTGGGTCTTGCCGAGGCCGACGCCGCCGTAGATCAGAAACGGGTTAAAGCTGGTCGTGCCGGGTTGCTGGGCGATAGCGAGCGAGGCGCTGCGGGCCAGCCGGTTGCAGTCGCCCTCGATGAATCGCCCGAAGGTATAGCTGGTGTTGAGTTGGCTGTCGATCTGTGCTTTCTGGATGCCCGGGATGACGAACGGGTTGGCGATGGGCATCTGTTGCGGCGCATGGTAGTGCGGCGCAGGCCGAGCCGGTTCTCGGCGTGGCGCCGGATACGCACCGGTAGGATGGGGAGGGGTTGGCTGGGTGCCGATAGGCTGGGCGGGCGGCGGAGAAGGCGCGGGCTCGTTGGCCGGCTGCCGTGCCGGGAGTTGCATCGACGCGCCGGTGCTTTCGCTCGATACCTCGTCTTTTTTCTCGATGACGATATTGTAATAGAGGCGTCCTTGCGGTCCCAGGACTTTGGTGATGGTCTTGCGTAGCAGCGCAAAGTAATGCTCTTCGAGCCACTCGTAGTAGAAACGGCTGGGCAGTTGTACGGTGAGCCTGGTCAGGTCGCCTTCCTGTTCGAGACTAACGGCTTTGAGCGGTTCGAACCATGTTTTGAAACTTTGCCGGCTGATGTTGTCTCGGATGATCTCGAGGCAGGCTCTCCAGACTGCGTCCGGGGTTTGATCCATGTGCTGATCCTACATGCGCCGCTGGCCCTTGGACACGGGCCCACGAGGATGGTGAAAAAATTGGGTGAAGGAACGAGGCGCGTCGAGGCCGTTCTCGGCGCTTCCGGACAGCTACCAACGAACGGAACAAAGAAAGCGCACTCGGGAGGGAGGGCGCTCGGGTTGACGCGCTATGCACGAGTTATCAACAATCGGCGCAAACGCCCGATAACGAGGATCAACCGTTTTCGGCGAACCGCTTTGACGCCTTCCTGCTTTTCAACAAAAAGTGAACAGGTACTAAGCCGCTGAAAATGCAGGAATTACGAAAAGCGAGGATCCACTTGTGCACATCGCCATTAGGAAGACACGACCTGATGACAGGCGCAGATGGCAACGGATCGAGTTATTCACAAGTTGCCAACAATCAAAGCGACTCTGCAACGGCGCGTGTCCCAACCGACTTTACGGGGCGAAACACGCCGTTGCACAGCCGCTTTTCTATCGAAGCATCAGACCAAGGCGCTTCCATAGGAACGTTTGATTGCAGGGCACGAACCGGGGTGCCATCGGACACATGGGGGCCCGGCTTCATGTTATCCTAATGTGACCCGAGTATGGTAAACATTCCGGTAGCGAACGTCAAGCAAAGACGGCAGGATTTCACAACAATTAAGACACGGCTAATTTCCTTTCGGGAGGCATCGCGCTGAGCGGGGACGGATCGGTTTTTTCTCGGGAGCCGCGCCGGTTGTCGCATTGCAGAGGAACCCTGTCGATCCTATATTCGTTAGTCCTGGTCTGTTCGAAACATGCGCCCTACAAGGCGTTTTCTATCGACCGTGCAGCGTAAGCTACCCGTGTAGCGCGTCTAACCCTCTGCATGCACCATGCTTCGCATTGACCTGGCCCCCTTCCGAACAGGGATGCACTATGTGGCATTGGAGCCCGAGGCACAGGCATTAGCCCTCGACCCGGATCGCTTTATGGACATTCGCGTCGACGTGGCCCTGGATGTCTTGAACGACCGTGTCCTCGCGACGCTCCATGCAACAGCCACGGCCGTGCTCGAATGCGACCGCACCCTGGCCCTTTTCGAGCACCCGCTGGAAGGGGACTGTCGCATTCTGTTTGCCCCCCCCTCCTGGGCGCGCAGCCACGATGACGAAGAGGATCCGGGCTTCGAGGAGGTGCGCATCCTGCCCCCGTCGAACCGAGAGGTCGACCTGACCGATGCGGTGCGGGACACCCTGTTGCTGGCGATTCCGGCGCGGAAAGTAGCACCGGGTGCTGAGGATCTTGAGATCCCGTCGGTATTCGGCGCACCCTCTCGTTCCGAAGAGGCCGCCATCGATCCGCGCTGGGAGGCCTTGCGGTCGTTGAAGGCGGGCGACGGAGCACAGGGATAACGCAGGCGAGCATGACACGAAACGACGGGCAGTGACCCTTTCGACTATTGAATTACCAACGGCATTATGGCTAATCCGAAACGAAAACACTCGAAATCACGCACGCGCAAGCGGCGCAGCCAGTACTACGGTAGCCTGGAGCAACCGAGCATGATGGAATGCCCGAATTGCGGTAGCGCCAAGCTGCGGCATCGCGCCTGTTCGAGCTGCGGTCACTACCGTGGCCCGCAGGTGGTCGAGGCGAAAGACGACGTCATCTAAGGCGACGCACACCGGGTTGCAGTACGCCCCACTCCGTTAGGAAACCCTTGAACCCCCGGTTCTTCGCAGATGGCTATACGAGTTGCCGTAGACGCGATGGGAGGAGACGCGGCGCCCACCGTCGTCGTGGAGGGGGCCGTCCGTGCGGTTCAGCAGGCTTCTTCTCCGATTCAGATGCTGCTCTTTGGGCCGGAGGCGGCCTTGCAGGCGGAACTGGCTTCCCACGATGATGCCGGAGTACAGATAGTCGACGCGCCGGAAGTCATCGGCATGGCCGAAGCCCCGGTCGCCGCTGTGAAGGCGAAGCCCCGGTCGTCGATTCATCTCGGGCTGAGTGCCCTGCGGCAGGGGCAGGCGGACGCGTTCGTCAGCGCTGGGAACACCGGCGCCGTCATGGCCGCCTCGCTCTTTATCCTCGGTCGCTTGCCGGGCGTCGCGCGGCCGTCTCTTCCTGCCTATTTCCCGACGACCGAAGGGATCTGCCTGGTGCTCGACGTCGGGTCCAACATGGATTGCAAGCCGGAGCATCTGCTGCAGTTTGCCCGTATGGGTGCCATCTTCGCGCAGCACCTGTTTGAAGTCGAGCAGCCCACCGTCGGATTACTCAACGTCGGCGAAGAGCCCGGCAAGGGTGACGAACTGGTCAAGGCAACCTATCTCGTGTTGGAACAGGCCCCGGATCTGCATTTTGTGGGCAACGTCGAAGGCCGTGACATTATGCATCACGCCGCCGACGTGGTCGTCTGCGACGGCTTTGTGGGCAATGCCCTGCTGAAGTTCGGAGAGAGCATGACGACGGCTGTGCCGATCATGATCCGCCAGGTGATGGCCGGCCTCGACCTGTCGCCGGCGCAGCAGCAGGCCATACGGGAGGTGTTTGGGGGCCTCCAAAAGCGCTTCAACCCGGAAGAGTACGGGGGCGCTCCGCTATTGGGCCTGGACGGGACCGTATTTATCGGGCATGGCCGTTCGTCGGCGCGCGCCATCGAGCGTCTGATCCTGAGGGCTGCGCAGGCGGCCGAACTTACGTTGACGCGCTCAATCGCTGAAGCGTTTCACACGGTTGTGTAGCGCGACCTTCGCCTTTCTTGCCACGTCGAATAGCATGCCATGACACGTGCCGCCATCACTGCCGTCGGGCATTACCTGCCCGAAGACCGCCTGACCAACAGCGACCTTGAGCGCATGGTCGATACCAACGACGAGTGGATTCTCACGCGCACCGGCATCCGTGAGCGACGCATCCTGTGGGACAAGGACAAAGCGACTTCGTTCATGGCCACCGAAGCCGCGCGCGAGGTACTCGCCAAGCGCGGGATCGGTCCGGAAGAAATCGAGGTCATCATCGTGGCGACCGTCACGCCGGACATGCTTTTCCCGGCGACGGCCTGCCTCGTGCAAGCCAACCTGGAAGCCCGCAATGCCTGGGGCTTTGACCTCTCTGCCGCCTGTAGCGGGTTCCTCTTTGCCCTGAACACGGGCGCGGGCCTGGTCGAGAGCGGCCGGTACGGCAAGGTGCTGGTTATCGGTGCGGACAAGATGAGCAGTATCGTCGACTACACGGATCGGACCACGTGCGTGATTTTCGGGGATGGAGCCGGGGCCGTGCTACTCGAAGCGGACACCCAGGGCTGCGGCCTGATCGACTCGGCCCTCAACAGCGATGGATCGAGCTGGGACGCGCTGTGCATGCGTGGCGGCGGAAGCCTGCATCCGCCTAGCCATGAGACGATCGACCAGCGGATGCACTACCTCTACCAGGAAGGCCGGACGGTCTTCAAAGTCGCCGTGGAAGGCATGGCCGACGTCGCCGTCAAGGTGATGGCGCGTAACGGGCTTACCGGGGACGATATCCGCTTTCTCGTGCCCCACCAGGCCAACCAACGCATCATCGACGCAACGGCCCGCCGCATGGGCATCACGCTGGACAAGGTGATGCTCAACATCCACCGCTACGGCAATACGACCGCCGCGACGATTCCACTCTGCCTCTACGACTGGGAGCGCGACTTGCTTCGCGGCGATAACCTCGTGCTGGCAGCTTTTGGGGGGGGCTTTACATGGGGCGCTACCTACATGAAGTGGGCGTACGACGGCGCCCCTGTGGCCGTAGACGCCGAAGCGGAGATGGTAGCGGAAGGCTGAGTAGCCCCGCAAGAGCATATCGGCCTGCTTGTCCGGAGTGCCCCGCAAACACGAAGATGATGGTCCTTGGTTTCTTGCTTCCTCCCAAGTGATCAATCACCCGTGACCGAGGACTTGCATCTCCCCTGGCGACTTCTACAGAGTTACTTTACTTTGTCGGAGGGGTATGAGGGAGGGTTTTGGAATCTCCCGTAGCCTTGCTGCGGGCCTTATCATGGGGGCGTCCTTTTCTTGGCGAACACGGCATGGCGAACACGGCTTTTCTCTTTCCCGGCCAGGGCGCACAGTACGTGGGGATGGGACACGATCTCTACGAACGGTTTCCCGAGGCCCGCCCCCGGTTCGAGGCTGCCGCCGCGCTGCTCGGCGCTGGCTTCACCGGGCGGATGTTTGGTGCGGGCCAGGAGGCGGAAGATGCCGAGCAGTACCTCAAGCAGACCGAGGTGACGCAGCCGGCGCTCTTCGTACACAGCCTGGCGGCCATGGCGGTGCTCGAAAAACACGGCGTGCTGCCGGACATGGTGGCGGGCCACAGTCTGGGCGAGTACAGTGCCCTGGCAGCCGCCGGGGCTGTTTCGTATGAGGACGGGCTGCGCGTCGTTGCCCTGCGCGGCCGACTCATGGCGACTGCCGGCGACAGGCGGCCCGGTACCATGGCCGCCGTCCTCGCCCTGGACGACGCAGCCATCGAGGCGGTCTGCCGCGATGTATCGGCGACGGACGGCCTGGTGGTGCAGCCGGCCAATTTCAACGCGCCCGGTCAGGTAGTCATCTCGGGCGACGTCGAGGCCGTAGCGCAGGCTATGGAACACGCGATAGCGCGCGGTGCGCGCCGTGTGGTGCCGTTGTCCGTCGGAGGCGCTTTTCATTCGCCGCTGATGGAGCACGCCCGGGAGGGGCTGGCCGAGGCGCTCACCACGCTTACCCTCCGCACGCCCCGGTGCCCGGTCTACCTCAACGTTACGGCAGCCCCGACGACCGATCCGGAAGCGATTCGGGCGCGGCTGCTCGAACAGCTTACCGCGCCGGTCCTCTGGGCGCAGACGCTTCAACGGATGCAGGCCGATGGCGCCACCCGGTTTGTGGAGGTGGGCGCCGGTTCGGTCCTTTCCGGCCTGGTGCGCCGGACCCTCGGCCGCGACGTGGAGACCGCCACGGCCGGCAATGCCGAAGAATTGCAGACACTGATTGCTTAATTTTGTCGCGGAGATCGTATGCAGCTTGATTTGACAGACAAGACCGTCCTGGTCACCGGTGGAACGCGGGGTATTGGCCGGGCGATCGTCGAGGCCGTGGCCGAGGCCGGGGCACGCGTCGCCTTCACGTATCGCTCGTCTACCGAAGATGCCGATGCGTTGCGCCGGGCACTCGAAGCCCGTGGGACCGAGGTGCTTGCCTTCCAGGGCAATGCGGCCGATGCCGAGGCGGCACAGACGGCGGTGGATGCGGTGCTGGCCGCCTGGGGCCGCCTCGACGTGCTCGTCAACAATGCCGGGATCACCCGCGACAACCTGATGCTGCGTATGAGTGAGGACGACTGGGACGCCGTCCTCGATACCAACCTCAAGAGCGTCTTCAACTTTGCGAAGGCAGCCTATCGCCCCATGATGAAGCAACGCAGGGGCAAGATCATTAACCTCTCATCGGTCGTCGGGGTGATGGGCAATCCGGGGCAGACCAACTATGCCGCCTCGAAGGCGGGGATCATCGGCTTTTCGAAGAGCCTCGCGAAGGAGCTCGGTAGCCGGGGCGTCACCGTCAACGTCATCGCGCCGGGTTACGTCGAGACGGACATGACGGCGGCCTTGCCCGAAAAGGCACGCGAGGCGATGCTGGCGGCCGTTCCGTTGGGCCGCCCGGCTACCCCGCAGGACATCGCGGCGGCCGTGCTGTTCCTGGCGGCTCCCGGAGCCGACTACATCACCGGGCATGTTCTCCACGTCGACGGCGGCCTGGCGATGTAAGCTTATATTTTCCTTTGTCCACCAGAGAAAATATAAGAGTGGATCGTTCAGCCGTGGCCTGGCGTACCTTACCAACCCTTGTTCTCGAGAAGCGTGAGTTGAAGATGGAGCCTAACCCCCAGGATAGTCCGTATACCCAGGTCATCGATCTGACGTCGAAAGCCCAGCGCGAACAGCGCCGCGAGCAGGCCCAGCGCGAGTTCCTCGAACCCGAGCCCAAGCTGCCCGAAGCTACTCTCGCTTCCTTGCCCGAGCCGGTACGCCGGGCCTTCGACGCCACCGGTTGGGGCGGGCTGATGCCGGTCCAGGAGAAGACGATCCCCTACCTCCTCGACGGCCGCGACCTGATCGTGCAGTCGCGGACGGGGTCGGGCAAGACGGGGGCGTTTTTGCTGCCGCTCTTCTCGATGTTGGACCCCACGCGGGATGAGACACAGGCGCTGATCCTGACGCCCACCCGCGAACTGGCCCGGCAGATCCATAGCGAGTTCGACCGTATGAAGACAGGGACGCCGGAGACCGAAACGTTGCGGGCGGCGCTCGTCTACGGCGGCGTCGGATACGGGCCGCAGATCCGTGCGCTCAAGGAAGGCGCGCAACTGGTTATCGGGACGCCGGGGCGCATCCTCGACCTGCTCGACCGGCGCACATTCACGCTGGAGGCGCTGCGCGTCTTCGTCCTCGACGAAGCCGACGAGATGCTTTCGATGGGTTTTTATCCGGCGATGCAGACGCTCAAGCGGTATCTGCCCCGTCCGCGCCAATCCTACATGTTCAGCGCCACGATGCCGCCCAAGGTGCGTTCGCTCGGGCAGGAGTTTCTGCACGAACCCGGTTTCCTGTCGCTCAGTGCCGACCACATCAGCGTCGACACCATCGAGCATCGGTATTACTGGGTCGAGCCGATGGAGAAGGATCGCGCGCTCGTGCGGCTCATCGAGATGGAAAACCCGGACTCGGCCATCATCTTCGCCAATACGAAGCGCGAGGTCGAGTACCTGGCTCAGTTTCTGGCGAATTACGGCTACGACGCAGCCGAGATCTCGGGCGACCTGCCGCAGAATGCGCGCGAGGAAGCGATGGGACGGCTCCGCGAGGGGGCCCTCCGGTTCCTCGTCGCGACCGACGTAGCGGCACGCGGCATCGACATCTCGGACCTGAGCCACGTCTTTCAGTATCACGTCCCGGATGATCCCGAGTATTACGTGCACCGCACCGGCCGGACGGCACGGGCGGGCAAGGCCGGCACCGCCATCACGCTGGTCACCCTCGACGACGAACATCGCCTGTCGAGCATCGCCCGGCGCTACGAGATCGAGATGGAAAAACGTGACCTGCCGGAGCCGGACGAGGTGGCGGCCCGCGTGGGCCGGCGCATGATCGTCGTGCTGGAAGAGATGATGCGGGCCAAAAGCAACCTCGAACGCGAACGCATGCAGCGCTTCGTCCCGCTGGTGGAAGAACTCGTACGCGAAGAGCCTGAACTGCTGGCGATGCTCATCGACAACCTCTATCACGAGCGGATCCATCAGGACCCGGCAGCGTCCCCGAGCCAGGCGCCCCCTGCTATCTCGGATGCGCGAACGCAGCGATCAAGCGGCGGCCGCCGGGGCGGTTCGGGACGACGGGGCAGGCGGTAAACGCCGGGCCAGGGTGTTAGTGTCGTGTTTGTGTGCCCGGACCCGGTAGCGCGATGCCATCAAAACACCCACACACGGTGACGCCGAAAGCGATCCGGCCGGTATCGAACCGCCTCCGTTTTCTTCCGGCCTTGGCAGCTATCCCTGCTGCCGCACAGCCCACACCCGATCAAGGCGAGGCCGCGCTCCTTTGAGCGGTCGGCGGGCGAGTGAGGCAGGCGTGTGTGCGGCGAACAGGATGATGACACGGGCGTTTGCATGATACCCTCCCAGCAAGCCCCTTCTCGCCATGAATACGCTCCTGCCCGGCGCAACGCTGCTGCTCGTGCTTTTTCTCGTTGCCTGTGAACCCCCCGAGGACATGGCCGAAGAACCCGACGCGACGACTACCGAGGCGGCCCCCCCCGATGCCGAGGCCCTGCTCGCCAAGTACACCACGGTTACCCTGCAGGCCGACTTGAGCGGCCTCACCGAGCGGGAGCGCCGGATGATCCCGCTGTTGATCGAGGCCGCGCAGGCGATGGACGAGATCTTCTGGATCCAGGCGTACGGCGACGGGGACTCTCTGCTCGCCACGATCGACGACCCGGGCCTCCGGCGCTTCGCCGCGATCAACTACGGGCCGTGGGACCGCCTCGACGGTAACGCCCCCTTCATCGAGGGCGTCGGGCCCAAGCCGCAAGGCGCCAACCTCTATCCGGCCGACATGACCGATGCGGAGTTCGAAGAGGCCGCTACTGCGAATCCCGAACTGAAGAGCCTCTACACGATGGTTCGCCGGGACGACGCCGGCAACCTCGTCGCGATACCGTACCATGAATACTTCGCCGAGCCGATGCAGCGGGCCGCCGCAAAGCTGCGCCAGGCCGCTACGCTGGCCGACGAAGGCGGGCTGCGCCGCTACCTCGAACTCCGTGCCGACGCCCTCCTTTCGGGTGCGTACCAGCCGAGCGATCTGGCGTGGATGGATATGAAGGACAACACCATCGACGTCGTCATCGGTCCCATCGAGACGTACGAGGATCAGCGCTACGGGTACAAAGCGGCCGCCGAGACCTATGTGCTCATCAAGGACCAGGCATGGAGCCGGCGCCTGGCGCGCTATGCAGAACTCTTGCCGACGCTCCAGAACGGCCTCCCTGTGCCCGGCGACTACAAGCAGGAGACGCCCGGCAGCGACTCGGACCTCGGTGCCTACGACGCCATCTATTACGCCGGCGACTGCAACGCGGGCTCGAAGACTATCGCGATCAACCTGCCCAACGACGAGCAGGTGCAGTTGCAGAAGGGCACGCGTCGGTTGCAGCTTAAAAACGCGATGCAGGCCAAATTCGACAAGATTCTGGTACCCATTGCCGGCTTGCTTATCGCCGAGGATCAGCGCGCACACATCAACTTCGACGCGTTCTTCGGCAACACGATGTTTCACGAGGTGGCTCACGGCCTCGGGATCAAAAACACGGTCACGGGCCGGGGCACCGTCCGCGAGGCGCTGCGCGATCATGCCTCGGCGCTCGAAGAAGGCAAGGCCGACGTGCTGGGCCTGTACATGGTCTCCAGCCTGCACGAAGCCGGTGAGTGGGACGCCGACTTGATGGACCACTACGTCACCTTCTTCGCCAGCATCTTCCGCTCCATCCGCTTCGGCCTGTCGAGCGCCCACGGCCGGGCTAACCTGATCCGGTTCAACTACTTCAACGAAAAGGGGGCGTTCTCCCGCGATGTCGCCACCGGCACCTACCGAATCGATTTTGAGGCGATGCGGCAGGCCGCCGATGACCTTTCCGGGCAGATCCTCCGCCTTCAGGGAGACGGCAACTACGACGCGGTGACGGCGTTCGTGGAGCAATACCTGGTCATCGGCCCCCAACTCCAGGCCGACCTCGATCGCCTCGCCGAACAGGGCATTCCCAACGACATCGTCTTTGAGCAAGGGCTGTCCGTGCTGGGCCTGCAACCCACGACATCGCCTTGATTCTTTTCCGGGTCGCCTACCCCGATGCATGCCTCGGAAAGCAATCGCTTCCTTAGACGGATACCTCGGAGCGTGCTCCGAGGAGGGTCATCGGCGCAGCAATCCATATCGGCGGCGCCTGCGCATTTTGCGGCATGGAGAGGGCTCCGATGGTTTGGCCTAACGCATCAGGCTCCCAGGCAACCCCCGACGTTGTCGGGATAAGCGAGGCAGGGCGGTGGGAGGCCCTTGCCCCTGTCCTGCCCATTCCCTACCATGCCGGGGATTTCTTGCTTTCGTCCCTCCGTAGACGCGGCTATGCCCACGCGTAGTATCAGGATACTTTGGCCCGGCTGTTTGCTCGCAGCGTTGCTGTTGGTAAGCGCCTGCGGCGGTTCGAGACGCACGGTCTCCTCGACGGTCTCGACCTCGGACGTCAACGCCTTTCTGCAGCGGGTGCTCGAAACATCACCCCTCCTGACGTACGACGACCTCATTGCGCAGATGGGGACCCCCGTTCGCGAACAGGCCCAGGCGATCGACCGGCCCGGTGCCGCACAACAGGACAGCCTGCGAACCCTCATCTACTACGGGCTCGAACTCATGCTCGACGAGCGTACGTCGCGGCTGGCGCGCTTCGCCCTTACCGGGCCGCGTTTTACCTCGCCCGAGGGCTTACGGGTAGGATATGCAGAGAGCCAGGTGCTCAGCACCCTGGGCCGGCCTACACGGCAGGAAAACACCCTCCTCGTCTACGAAAAAGAGAGCCCGCGCCCCTGCGTCCTCATGGTATTACTGGAACGGGATGCCGTGAGCCGCATGGAATGGCGGTTCACCGACGAATAGCGATGGGTTCGCAAGCAAATCAATCCGATCGTTGGCCCGCTTGCGTGTTACAAAACGAAACTGTATTTTCGACGGCGCTGATTACAATTTGAAATCGGCGGACGTCTTGCTGAAAGTGCCTGGCGATCCCCTCTCAGCCGACGCCACACGGGGTCTAGCGTATCCCATCCTTGCGTGAGGAGAGACGGTTTCATCGCTGTAAGGGCGCAAATCGTGGTTTTTCGCTCTTTTTAGCGATGTTCGCGAGCGTTGTCTGTTGTCCCATGTCGGTACGCCGGTTCAGGTGGTTGCCTCCAGGGCGGGGGTGGGCCCCCTGGCATAAAGCAGGGGATATTCCCATTTTGGTGTTGTTCTTGCGGGGCATAGCAGAAACGGCACTACAGGGAGCCTGCATTCGACCCGCTGGGGCGGCATCGTTCCAGCATCCCGCCGGCCGGGGATTACACAGGCCCACACCCGGTCGGCACGCTCTCCTGCGGTGGATCCGCTCGCCGGCCATCCCGCAGGGTTGCTTTGAACCGCAGCGTAAACAAGAAGGCTATGGAACTCGGGACCGATCATAGAGCGCGCATCCTCGTCGTTGAGGATGATCCCCACATCCAACTTTTGCTTCGACATCTGCTTCGCTCATCGTACCATCTTGACGTCGCAGTCACGTTCTCCGAGGCGCTTCGCATCGCGGACCAGCAAGCCTTCGACCTGTTTTTGATCGATCTCAATCTGGGCCCCGGGCCGACGGGGATCGACTTACTCGAAGCGTTACGCGCGATACCGACCCATCGCACGACGCCGGCCGTGTCGTGTACGGCCTACACGATAGGTGACAACGAGGATCGGGAGCGGTTCCTCTCTTTCGGTTTCGATGCCTATCTCGAAAAGCCTTTCAGATCCGAACAACTGCGCGCCCTGATCGCCTCGTCGCTGTACGGGCATTCGGCAACGTGAATCAGCCGGGCGCCCGTCCGGCAGCCTGGCCGACAGCTGCTCTTGTTTACCACCGCCGGGGTGTACGAGCCAGGCCGAATGGGGCGATGAACAGGTTGTAGGCGGTGTAGCGCAATTCGAGCGCGGGCTGCGTCGGCCACAGGTCGCGTTCGCGCGGGATGCCCGCAGCCCACCGCAAGACCATGCTCTGAAGGAGCATTCTTGCCCGTCCGCGTGCCTTCGCGGAAAGACGAGCGGTCCATATGCTATGCTGTTCTTGCTCGCAGGCGTTCACGCCCTGCACTTTGTGATCCTTGTCGCCAACGTGTTGTATCTGCGCCGCACCCGCAGGCGGGCCAGGCCGATGGCGTATCCCTCGGTGTCGATCCTCATCCCGGCGCGTAATGAAGCGGACAACCTGCGGCGTTTGCTCCCTACGCTGCAGCATCAGGACTATCCCGACTTCGAAGTCATCGTGTACGACGATGCTTCGGAGGATGCCACATGGGACGTGATCCAGGCCCTGGGCGCTCCCGGCATTCGAGGCGTTCGGGGCGCCGGACCGCCCCCGCCGGGATGGGTCGGCAAGGTCCATGCGCTCTATCAGGCCGCACAGCACGCCCAGGGCGACCTCTATCTCTTTCTCGATGCCGACGCGGAATGGCTGGAGGCGTCTGCCCTCCGCCGGGTGATCGAGCGGTACCTGGCACTCCCCGAAGACTCCGTGATGACGGCCCTGACGCGGCTTCGGGGAGGCGGGACGTTGCTCGTCAGCCTCGTGCCCAACGCCATCCTCACCGGCCTGCCGTGGCCCCTGGTGCGGCGGGTACGGTGGCGTTCCCTGGGTGCGCTCAACGGCCAGTGCTGGATGATCGACGCGGCCCGGTATCGCCGGCTGGATCCCTTCCTACAGGTAAAAAACGAAGTGCTGGAAGACGTCCAGCTCGGCCGCTTTTTCCAGCAACAGGGCGTGACGCCGGTCCTGTGCGACCTGACGCGCGAGCTGGCCGTCCACATGTACCGCACCCACGGCGATGCCTGGCGGGGGTTTCGCAAAAACGCGTATCTCATTCTCGGCGGGCACCCCGTTGCTTTCGTCCCGTTGTTCGTCCTTTTTCTGTTCACCTACGTGCTCGCGCCGGGCTATTCGCCGTGGTTTTTGCTGTCGATCTACGGCCTCAAGGCCGCCACCGATTACGTGGCGGGCTTTCCGGCGTGGGTGTCGCTGCTGGCCCCGCTCTCGTTCGTGATGGCACCGTTCCTGCAACTCGACTCCGCCGTGAGCCATTGGACCGGCCGTGTCTCTTGGAAAGGCCGCCGGGTGGGCTAACGAGCAGCGAGCCGGGCCCGCGAATCCTTCTTCCTCGGCGTTCATCGCGTCACCCCCAGGCGTTTCGTAAAGCGCAGGTGGTCGAGTTGCAAGCGGGCCACGTAGACGCCTGCCGGTAGGCCTCGCCCGTCGAAGGCGACGGTTTGCCATCCTGCCGTCTCTCGCTCCTCGACCAGCACCGCGACTTCCCGGCGCAGCATGTCGTAGACGGCCAGGCGCACCTGCATGGGTTGCGGGAGGCTGTAGCGGATCGTGGTGGCTTCGCTGAAGGGATTGGGATAGTTCTGGGCAAAACCGAGGAGATAGCCGAGGCCCGGATCGACGGGGGCGTTCCCCGCACGGGTTCGAGGACAAGATCCGTAGCTTCTTGAAGGTTGGCGCCGGCCTGCTTGAGCCGGCGCACGGAATCAAGGTGATCTTTCCCCCGCGACCAGACGACGGCGAAGACGATCTCCTGGGACGCGCCGGGTTCGAGGCGAAACGGTCCGGTCGACATGGCAACGTATCGGTCGCCCTGATCGGTAGGAGGCTGAGAGCCATCGACAGCAGGATTCATCGCAGACCAACCCTCGCGCGTCACTGGATCGCCGGGGAAATAGAACGGCGTCGGGGGGTTCGAAGGATCCGTTCCATGAAAGAAGAGCGCGCCGTTGTTGAGGATGCGTGCCCGGACGTTGCCTGCATCGAGGAAGGCCTCGCCCTGCGCGCGTGGGCACGTGCCTGTCCGCTATGCGGCACGCCGGCATAGGCTGGAAGAGCAGGGCGGCCCAACCCAGGAGAAGCGCGGTTCGCAATGGAAGCAACACGATCAGGCGCGGTAGCACGGCGAAGTGTTCAGGAGTGTAGGTATCCACGCAACCAGACTTGGGCAACCGTGGGCCATGCCGAACGCATCGCGGCCTGGGAGGCCGCACAGCAGGCCGTCTTTGCGTCCTATCCCGACGATGTAGACGCCGGGGCCCTGTCGAAGGGCTCGGGTTGAAGCGCAACACGATCAAAGCAACAACGCCTCCGAATCGCCGAAAACGGCACATTCTGAGGCGTTGTTGGAGGTGGGCGGTACGGGATTCGAAATACTGATTTGGCTTGCGTCGCATTTCCTCGAAATAGCCCAATTCAGCCCGTATTTGCGCATTCTCGTTTCTTGATGCATCCTCTCCCGGCACTGGATTACGCAAAATGTTTTACCTATGTTTTACCTGTTTCCCAAAGGTGGGTAAAAAATGACCACGGCAAGCGTCAAACTCCTGCTCCGAAAAGACAAAAGCAAGGCCGACGGCACCGCGCCCGTATGGCTCCGCATCACGGCCAATCGCAAGTCCCGTTACGTCTCTACCGGCGTCTACCTGGAGCCGAAATACTGGAACAAGACGAAGCAGCGCGTACGGGCTTCCCACCCGATAGCGCCGGCGCTCAACGCTCGCCTGCAAGATCTGCTCCACGAGGCAGGCAGGCAGGCCCTCGACG
>Ga0302046_10001268_pt1 | contig 23706 bp, 21 predicted proteins | sample RVTome_11_FD_200261 | JGI IMG/M metagenome (GOLD analysis project Ga0302046, IMG submission 200261) | Soil microbial communities from uranium-contaminated site in the Upper Colorado River Basin, Wyoming, United States - RVT147D111 (version 2) ... | reverse complement strand
CAGAGCATCTGGTTCCAGGACAAGCCGCCGGACCGGGTGACGGTGGAGTTCGACGCGGAGGTCGCCCACTTTTTCGAGCGAAAGAGCATCTTCCCGCGCCAGGAGATCGTGCGGAAGGAGAAGGACGGGAAGATCGTCGTCTCCTTCGACGTCCACAACGACATGGACTTCCGGGAGCACATCGCCCGCTGGATGCCGTTTTTTAAGGTTTTATCTCCCGACAAATACCGTGCGTTTATAACGGAGATCTCCAGAAAAGTACTTGAAAATAATAAATAATATTATTTCTGTTTTCCTGATAAAGGAGTGGAAAGTTAAATTTGGAGGAAAACTTGATCGGAAACCCCCAAGTATCAACGATTGACGCCCCTGCTAGATATGGAGGATTGCTGGTTTGCGGAATGAACTATGGAATATTGGAAAATGGAGTTCCACAACCCGAAGCGGAGTTCAAACCTTGGGCTGAATATTTCACCCATGGATCCAACCGAAAGAATGACAGGTTTGTTAGTCGATTGGCAGACCGAGGAAAACCAAGACAGTATAGTCGCGCCCGGCTCATTCGATACCACGATATCCACGGGTATCGAATTTGGTAAAGTACTCCGTTATGGGGCGAGGCGATTCCCAAGACTTACAGACGATCATCGGAGCCATTCCTGGAGAGCGATTTCGTTTTCTTTCGGCCGACCGGCGGCGTGCCTACGCGGCCATCCTGTGGCTCCTCCTCTACCATCGTCGCGCCCATCGAATCGAGGTTTATTACGACGACCTCATGGTCGAGGCCCTGACCGTGGTCCCCGGCGTGGAGCCTGGGAGTTACGACGCCGACACATTCCGGGCGGACATCGCGCAGCTTGAAGACTGGGGAAACCTGGCGCCAAGGCGACTGGAACCGCGTCGGATCGAGACGCTCGCCGACCGGCACCTTCGGAAGTTTCTCTGCCGCCTCGATGACGAAACGGCCGCGGTTCTGGAATTCCTCGAAGGGCGTTTCCGCATCGATGCCGCGGCCCTTTCGGGGCACGGATCCCATTTTCTGAGAGATGCGGCGGACAGGCTTAACGAGGCGCTTCGGCTTGCCGAGAGACTGCGAAAAGACGCACGGATGACCACACCCGGCGCGCATGAGGAGTCCGACGGAGAGGCGGATTCCGCTGCGGAAGATGGGGATTCAACCGATGATGCCGCATCGGCGCTTGATGGCGTGGAGACGACGGATCCCACGATCGTTACATCCGACCGGGATTTCTTGGGCAGTGTTAATCGGGAGGGCCGGAAAGGCGATAACCGGGAGCGATGCCTCCGCATGGCCTACCTTTGCGCCGAGGCGGATCGGAAAGTCGACGAAGCGGCCCGCGAGCTGTCGGCCTTCGATGCGGCCCTGGTTGCCTTCGCTGTGAGCCCTTTCCGCATCGAGGCGTTGGCGGAGGTTGTCGAGCGACTCGAACGGTATGTTGAGGACTACATCGCCGAGGCGACGGAGCGTGCCCGGAAACTCCATCGGACGGCGAAGAAGCTCCTTGGACGCGGCTACGCGCAAACCCTTCGCGCGACCCGGGATACCGTGAATCGGCATCTCCGGGAGGATCCGTTTGCCGCGCCGTCCGCGGCGAGCTGGCCCGATCCACTGGCGGTGTGCGAGCGGCTCGTCCCCTTTTTCGCCCCGGGTGGGGAGTACGATTTGCTGCTCGAGCGGGTTCATGCGGCGGCAAGGGACGTCGTCCGACGTCTCCATGCCCACATCGCCGCCGTCCGTGCGCGGAATATCCGGATAGAGACGCTTCGGGACCGCAGCCGGGAGATGGCTTGCATTACGGACGGGGAGATAACGCTGGCGAACCGCTGGGTCAACGCGCTGTTCGCTTCGGCACACCTCGTGTCCGATTTGCGGACGGGCACCCCCGAAGACCGCGCGCCGCTTCCCAAGCCCGCAAGGCGGTACCAAGCCGTCCGCGGAGTCCCGGGGGGTGCGTTCCTCTCCGCAAAAAAGGGCAGACCGGGCCAGACGCGGGCACTGCACCGTAAACGTCTCTATGAATTGGGGCGGTTCGTGGAGGAGAAGATCCTGAACGGCAAGGAGAGGGCACTGCTTTCGGGAGGGGACCTAAAGGGGATCGACGACGCCCGGATCCTTATCGCGGCGGTGAAAGCACACGATCTGCGGGCGGGGAAGGATCGCCGGCATCTTTCGTATCGAATACACCGGGATTTGAACTCCCGGAACGGGGAGAGAGCCCGCTTTGCCTTCGAAGAAGGCGAACTCGACGCGCCCGATCTTCTTTTCCGGCGCGACGAGGAAGGGGGATCGTGACGGAAGACCGGAACGGCCCGTCAGGGGAACTATTAAGCCTTGCCCTCGAAAAGAAGGGGGCGGAGCGCGTCCGGGCTGCGCTCAACGTACTCACCGAGTCCACTTTCTTCTACCGGGAGGACGACCCGGACCTGTTCCTCTTTTTGGTCCGTAACAAGAGCGGTTTTCGCCAGTTTGTGGAACATTTCTTCGGATGGCGACTCTACATCGACCGGCATGTGGCGCGGCTCATCAAGGAGCGGCAATACAACGATCGGCTGCGCATATCACAGCGGGATCTCTTCGACCTTCGCAGGAGGGACGAATGCTTCCTGTTCGCCATTCTCCTGGAGTTCCACGAGGAGGAGCTTCGCCGTCAGAACGTCTCTCCCGACGACGACCGCCACCTGCGGTTCCTCTTGGCCGACTTCGTCGCCTTTGCGCTCCGCAGGTTTCGGGAAGAGATGGGGGAGGCGCGTCCGTCGGAGCAGCGGATCTTCGAGGCCGTCCGGCCCCTCTTTCTCCAGCTCGACAGGCACCGTTTCTTACGCCTGGTGGACCATAGGTGCGCGGAAGCGGGCGAGGAACTTCCCGCGGGCATGGAGGAGCATGCCCTCTATGAGTTTCTTCCCGGTATCCGTTGTTACGACGCCTCCCAAGCGGGACGGGAAGTTGTGATCCGTGCCTACCGGTCGATTTCCGGCGGTGAGGAAGCGCAGGTAGACTCAGGCACGCCTTCGGACGAGAACGGCTCGGACGGAGACGGCGCATGAGCGACGCTTTCCACATCCGAAGAATCCGCCTGATCCATTTCCATAACTTCGTCGACGAGACGCTCCCCGTCCGGAGGAATCTATTCCTGGTGGGGGACAACCAGAGCGGAAAATCGACGGTCCTGGATGCCGTTCACTTCGCGTTGACGGCGGGGGTGGACATGGAGTTCAACGCCGCCGCCCGATTCGGCCCCCGCAGCGACGCCGGACGGAACCTGGCAAGCATTGTTCTGAGGTACGACCTCGAGAAGGATATTGCCCTCCGAAAGCCGTGCGTCGCCTACGTAGCGGTGGAGGCTCGGGACGGAGACGACGCAACCGTCCACACCTTCGGAGTCGGCATTTTCGCGACCTCCCTCGATGCCCAGCCGGAAGTGTGGGGTTTTATCGCGCGTGGTAAAGGCTTGGACGAAGTGGGACTGGTTGTGGAGGAGAAAGGCCCTGAGGCGGAAGCGTGCCACCGCCCCGCGGACCGGCGGGAGCTCGAGGAGAGCCTCGGGCGGGACAAGGTCTTCGACAAGGGGCGGTACCGGACGGCGCTTGCCCAGTTCCTCTACCGGGATCGGGACGCGTATCAGCGCGTCATGGAACTGATCACGGCGGCAAAATCGTATCGGGAGCTCGTCGCCAGGGCCCGCAACCTGGATGATCTGTTCATCGGGCTTCTTCCCCCGCCGGCGGAGACTGAATTCCGGGAGGTACGAGACGCGCTTCGGGCGATCGACGGCATCCAGGCCGATCTCGACGACTTGGAGTCGGAGCTTGGCTTCCTGCGAATTATCCTCGAGAGGCTGTCCGATGCCCGGCGGGAAACGGAAAAGATCAATCGCTACGAGTACGTGGGGGCGGAACTTTCAAGGCGGAAGGCCTATAAGGATCAAGAAGCGGCAACTGTCGCGTTGAACGAGGCGCGTCGGTTCACCGAGGTTGCCGAGGAGCGGCTTGCGTCGGCCAAATCCAGGGAATCGGCGGTGACGGATTCGCTGAGTACCGTGCGGGGCGGTGAGGGGTTTGCCCTGGTCGAGCGGGCGGCCGAAGCGCGGCGCGAACTCGAAGGGGCGGAGAGCGGTCGAGACAGTGCCCGTGAAGATTGGCGCCAGAGGGAAGCGGACCTGCAGCGGTCCCGAGAGGCGTTCGAGGTGGCCGGGCGGCGCCTGGAGGAAGCGCGGCGCCGGGCCCAGGGAACGGTCCGGGATTCGTCGCCAGCGGTTGCTAATTGCGATCCGGAAGCGGCCCAAGCTCTCGTAGCGTTCTCCGATGCCCTTGAGGGGATAGAGGCCGGCGTCCCGGTCGATCCGACCGCTCTCCAGGTAACCTTCGGTATCTTGCGTGCCGCCCTCACCGATGCGGCCCTTGCGTCCGGTCGGGACGAAGCGTTGGCGGACGGGGCGTCCAGGCGCCTGTCCGACGAGGCCGCCACGAAGGAACGCGAGGCCGATGTGGTCCGGGAGAGAGCCGAGGTGCTTCCGGAGATACCGCAGTACGAGGAACTGCTCGCCGTGCTTCAGGAGAAGGCGCCAGGGGCGATTCCCTTGTACCGCCTCCTCGAATTGTCACCGGAGCTTCCTGAGTCGGCCGGGAGCGCGTTCGAATGCTTCCTTGGGCCGCGCGTTCTGGGGGCCGTGGCGGCGCCCGCATCAAGTCATGCCATGGCAAGGGATGCCGTGCTCGCGCACGGATACGGCGTTGAAGTCCTCGATCCGGAGGTTCTTCAAGGATCGTTTGACTGCGCGCGGCCAGGGACCTTGCCGGTATTCCTCGTGCCGGTCGGCAATGAAGAAGCGGGGCGACTGGCCTTGTCCTACTTGACTCGCATCGTGGGCGACGTGACGGTGCTGCCACCGGAAACGGATCGTGACGGTCGCAGTCGCGTCTTTTGGACCGACGGGCGCATGTACGACGACGGCGCCGAGGCGCGTATCGACCCGGGGCCTCCCAGGTACTTGGGTGAAGGTGCCCGGAAGACTGCCGCCGGGGTTGAGGAAGCACGCCTTCGGCGGGAAGCGGCGACGCTTCGTTTTGAGGCCGGGCTGGCTGGTAAGGAAGCCGCCGACAGGCGGAGCATTGCGGCAGCGTGTCGCTCCGCCCGGGAAGCTCTGGATGCGGAGCCTCCAGGGTTGCTCCTGGCCCGGAAGGATCATGTCGACGGCGCCGCAATAGCCGTGTCGGCCGCGGAAGCCTCGTTGGCTTCATCGATTGCGTCCGTCGAGGCAATGGACGCGCGCGTCATCCGGTGCCGAGATCGGTACGCGGAGCTTTCGGCGGCGGTGGCTGCGCAGGGGCTCGCTGAGCTGCGACAACGGGCCGAGGCACTGGAGAAGGATCTGGAATCGACGCGTCGGGACAAGGAGCATGCGGTCGACGCGCTTGGGCGGTGCCGAGTCGTCTTGGAAGACAGGGAGAAACGACTCGCCGGCGCTCGATCTGAGCTCGCGGCGTCGGAGATTGAGGCCGAGCGGCAGAGAGACGTGCTCCGTAGTCTGATCGAACCGATCCATCGGACGGATGTGGACGATTACGTCTTCCGATTGATGCGCGGCACCCAGATCAACCCATCCAACATCCCGGGACTCGTCCAGGAGGCACATAACGCCCGCACGAAGGCGTTTACGATCATCCAGTCCTCCGATGGAATCAGGAATGAGCGGATCTACCACCGGTACGGCTTTCGCCTCGACGAGGAGCACCGAGAGGTCCGGGACCATTCGGGGCGTCCTGTCGAGGAGGCGTACGCCGCCAGGGAGGCGGAGGTCCGGACCCTCCAGGCTGCCCTCGACGAGAAAACGCAAGACCTCCTGGAGCGCGTCGTCATGGCGGGGCTCGTCCGTAAACTTCAGGGGCAGGTTCGCGACCTTGAGGAAACGATCCGAGGGATCAACCGCCTTGCGGCGGATCTTGCCTTCGGTCAGAGTCGGTTCCAGTTCTCCCTCAAAAAGCGGTCGGAGTATAGCCGCCTCCTGGAGTTGCTCCGCGAAGAGTCGATCCTCCAGCCGGCGGTCCGGGAGGAGCTGCGCGACTTCTTCCAGGCCAGGCTCGACGAGTTCAAGCGGAGCCGGGAAGGGGACGTCCCCGACGTTCTCGATTATCGCCGCTGGTTCGAATACGTCCTCCTCGTGTCGAGCCGGCAGGACGGAGAAGCGGCCGAACTTCCCAGGCAGCGTCTCCGGTTTGGATCGGGCGGCGAGCAGGCCGTCCCCACATATCTCCTGGTGATCGCCGTGGCGTCGCTTCTGTTCAATAGGACGGAGGCCCGCCTGCGGCTGCTTCTCCTGGATGAGGCGTTCCTGGGGATCGATGCGGGCAGGCGCGAGGTGCTTCTGCAATTCGCCGACCGCGCTGCCGTCGACTTCATCGTCGCGACGCCAGAGCTCGATGGCGTAACCCCGGCCCTGCAGGCATCGACCACCTTGCTTATCGAGAAGACGCCGGAGCAGGACGTCTTTGTGAGCGACTTCCACTGGCAGCGACCGGAGGCCCAGGCAAGCCTCTTCGAGAAGCAGCCGGATGTGCGGCCGGAGGATTTCGTGGTCGGCGTTCGGCCAAAGCCATGAGCTCCCGAAGAGTGGGCGACCTTAAGGAACAGATGTCCCGCGATCGGGAACTGCGCGCCGTCGTCCTGGCTCTATTGGACCGGTGCGATCGGACGGGTAGTCTTCCCGGCAAGATGGTCTACCGATGCGCACGCGACGGGGAGAAGGATGTGCTCGTCCGGCTCCTCTCCGCCAATGCGGTACGACCGATTGCGGGAGACGCCCTGGCGGTCAGGCTTGACCTGGAAAAGGCGGAACGTGCGCTCCGGGAAGACGGCGGGTCGTCTTTGCGGGACCTTCTCTACGAGGCGGCAGGGCGAGCTCCCCGGGACCTCAAGGGAGAGAAAGCCGCGATGGCGGCCCAGGCCCAGGGAATCGTCATCACTTTGGCCGACGCTTCGGAGGGCACTGCCCGAGCCTTCCTGATGGATGCGGTCGGCCGTCTCTCGAGGAGACAGGGGGATCTCTTCCGCCAAGTATGGGAGAACGGGGTCGAATGCGTGACGCAGGAGCTTGGAATCGTCGCCCGATGCATCGCCGCGGCCGAGGGGAACGAAGGCCCCGTGAGGCTGGCGAACTTCTCCCGCCGCGCCACAGGTACGACAAAGGGAATTCGCCCTGGAGACGCCCGATACATTCTGCTCGCGGATGCGCTCCTGCGATTCCTCCCGGGGCTCGCCGACCGCGTGGAAGCCGAATCGCCGCGAGACCCGTCGGAACGGCGTCGCTTGGCGTTGGAATGTCTGGGCATCTTCCGCAACGAGACGCCGGTCGATGTCCTTTGCTTCGGGAGCTTCGTTCTCGATAAGCGCGGTGCCCGACTCGATGCGCCGAAGGCGCACCGGGCGTTGGGCGAGCCGGTCCGTCTCATGCTCCTGAACCTGCGTAAGGCCCACGCCGCGCAGGTGCGAGCGAGCCGTATTGTCTCCATCGAGAACGAGACTACCTTCAACGATTATGTGGACCAGCTAAGAGAGGAAGGAGGCGATGATATTGTCCTTTGCAGCCAGGGGCAGGCCAATTGGGCGGTCGTACGGCTTCTACGGATGCTCCACGAGGCCGATCCGACTGTTCAGGTCTTCCACTGGGGCGACCTCGACCGCTCCGGGGTGCTGATACTGAGAAGTCTGCGCCGCCGTTCCGGAGTCCCCGTGCAGCCACTTCATATGGATCCGGAGACGTTGCAGCGGTTTTCCGCGGAAGGCCTTCCACTGCCGTCGAGCGAGCGGGAAGAGATCGAGATCCTTCTCAAGAGGCCGGTGGACGACATCGGCAACGACCTCCTCACCGCAATCCGGGACGCCGGCAAATGGGTGGAGCAGGAGACCGTCGCGGATGCGATCTTTGGCCTGGGACCTACCTGACTCATGGCATATTTGCTTCCATGCCGGCAATTCGGTGTCTCAAACGAACACGTTCTGCAGAACGAAGTTTGCCTCTTCACTGATTTCCAAGAACTTGCGATCCTTTGAAATTATCCCATCGAATATCGTAGCGTAAGCGACTAAGGTACTGGTGTCAATGACAAGGCGGGGAACTCTACGATGCTGGGACGGTGACAACAGTCGTCACATCCTTCCCGGCACGGGTTTTCCTACGCTCTCTGACTTCGGCGATCGCGGTATCGATATCTTCTTCCGTGATCCCTTTCTCGTTCATTTCTTTTGCGATGGATTTGGCAACCGCACGGAACTGTTTACGCCAATCCCGGGCTGGACGTCCGCGATGGATGGATTCGATTCCTTCCCTTGAAGATAAGCAGGTCTTAATCAGCGACTGAACCTGCGCGAGGTCTATCAAAATGGATGAAGGGGATATCGGCCAATATTTCTTTATGGTCTTAAACTCGAAGACAACGATTCTTTCTTCTTCGGAGATCCACTCCCGATAATGTGGCCTGATATGCACAATAAGATCAGCGATTCGGCGACGTGGTAAACCAAGAGTGCCAAGAGAGTGAGCGATGAACACATCGAAGATGGATTTCTCATCTAAGAGACGCAAAGAACCCTTTCCCCGTCCGGCCTGGAGGGTTTTCACGACCCCTGTCTCGACGAGATTAGTAAGCTCCTTTGGGCGAACGCCCCACGGGGAAAAAAGCTCTTTGGCCTTTCCCATCTGGATCTGCAACATATAATGAAACCTCCTTTTGGGTTTCGTTATAGCCATCTCAGGGGCCGCATGCAACTACTCGGTATGTTCTCAAAATTCCATTCTTGCAAAAAATTGAAAAATTTAATCTTTGGCGGGGGGGCGATGCCCTACTCGGCACCCCCAGATATAAACGATACTGGTCAAGAGGAGGATCGCACCCAACGGGTTTTGATGCCCGGTGGGTGTTTTATTTCGGAAAAAAACTGCTTAAATCTTGAGTCCAAATTGTGACCACGAGAATTCACGTTCATTCACGGTTCTTCATAACTTATCAAAAACATTGAGGATTATTGTTGGCCCGATTCCTCAATTCAATTAATTTCCCTTATATAATCAACAGGTTACGTGTCGTTACCCGCCGCTCGTAACCCGAAGGTCGCAGGTTCAAATCCTGGCCCCGCTGCCAATTAAAAACAGGGGGCTACGAGCTAGATGGCGTTCACGCTGTCAGCCGTATTTCTTAACGGCCGCCTCGATGGCACTGGCAGCCTTGGCCAGATCACCTGGGACCATTACGGGATGTATCTCAATCTTCGCATTCAATGCCAGGAACCATGGCTCGGCAATCGCGGGGATCTGTGAGGCATCCTGCATTTCGAGGAAAAGATATCCTGACCTTTGACCATTAGTGTCCGTGAAATAAGCGGCTTCAGGTTTCAGGTCCGTCAGAATGGACTGGATGGTTGTGCCAAGCTTTCCGGCCTTCGCCAGCCTGTTCCCGGCTTCGACATCCATGATCACTTTGAGAAGAAACCGCATGGATCACCTCCCGATGTATGTCAGACCTCCTACGTAATATTGGATTCGTTCAAGTCATCCAAGGTTCGGCATTGAGCTTTCCCCCTTTTTTGACCGAACACTCCTGTTCCTGATTCTGAGTGAATCCGAATGGTACCTTCGGGTTCGTCCCCCCGAAGGTCGGTTCTTTAAGATATCTTATTAGAAAGAGGATACGATCCATATGCTGGATCTGTAACTGTCTTGTGACTGGATTACCTGCTTTCGTTGTTGGAGTGAGGGATGAAGGTTCGCGTGGTCTGCTACGAAGGATACAGGGCGGAGGAGACGCCCCGAGCCTTCCTGCTCGGGGAGCGCCGAATTGAGGTGGTACGGGTCCTGGACCGATGGCGGGGGGAGGACCATGAGTACGTAAAGCTCGACGGCTCCGACGGCGCCCGCTACATCCTCCGGTATGACCGTTCCGGGGACGAGTGGGAGATCCAGATGATGGAATCGCCGCCATCTACGGGTTGATCTTCCTCCCGATCGGACAATCAAACCAAGGAATGAATCGAATGGTTTATACCTCTCATACGCACCCGTTGCGGATCGATGATGTCGATATTCCGGGGGTTCCGGGCACAATCGGGATCACGCTCTGCCCGGGGAAGGTCCAGCCGGGAGCGGTGTCCGGTTCGTGGGAACGGGACCTGCGGATCGATATCCAGGCAGTGAAATCCTGGGGCGCGACCGCCTGGCTGAATCTGTTGACGGGCAAGGAGATGCTCAATCTGAAGGTGAAGGATCTCGAAGTCGCGGTCAAAGAAAGCGGAATACGCTATTACTGCCTTCCGATCGAAGATGGCGATATCCCTGACGCGGTGTTCGAGAAATCGTGGGAAACCGTCGGGACGCAGCTTCGGGAGGAACTTCTCCGAGGGGGGAAGATCCTGATCCACTGCAAGGGTGGATTGGGAAGGAGTGGCATGATCGCTGCCCGTCTCCTCGTTGAACTGGGCGCGGCGACGCCTGAAGCGGCGATCCGTCGTGTCCGCGCTTCCCGTACCGGGGCGATCGAAACTCGAGCACAGGAGAAGCATGTCTTGGGGACGAAGGTTTGCAGATAACCAGATAATCTGTAGCACGGACGTAGAGCCGCTGTGCCTTTCCCCTCGGTTCGCAGTACGCCTTTATCAGTAAATATTTCCGCGAAATAAGGCCTTCCTCTGGCGACAGGAACTGTCGCATCAATCCCGTATGCTCTTCCCATGAAGGTGGAAGACCGGGTGCCCATCACCCTCCGATGTTCCAAATGCATTGCGGAGCGGGAAATCCTGATCCCCCGGGAGCGGGGGATGGCACCTGGGAAGTACCTCTGGGAATGCTTCGAATGCCAGGGGAAGCGTATCGGTTGGAGCGGCAACGAACCACTGGAAGGGGAGGGTAGATGAAGACGGAGAATCGCATGACCACGCTGGCGGACCTGATCCACTTCCCGGCGTTTGGGAAATAAGCGGGACGAAGCGGGGGGTGGGGCGTGAATTCGGCCCACTCCCTCCCGGTTACGAAATACAATAGGCCCACGGAAATGTGCGTACCCATACCGGTCGATGGAGGGGTAGATGTCTCCGTCTGACAAGACCGCCTACCTGAGCAAGTCGCTCTACATGCGGGGTCTCCAGTGCCATAAATCCCTGTACCTCGACCGGCACCGGCCCGAACTCCGGGCAGCGCCGTCCCCGGAGCTCGAGGCGTTATGGAAAAGCGGGCACGAGGTCGGCGATTTGGCCCACATGCTGTTCCCCGGGGGGGTGATCGTTCCCTTCGAAGGGATGACCAAGGACGAGCAGCTGGCGAAGACCCGCGAGGAGATCGACTGCGGCACGAAGGCAATATACGAGGCGACCTTCTCCCATGACGACGTATTCGTGAAGGCGGACATCATCGTCCGGAACCGCGGCTACTGGGATCTGTACGAAGTGAAAAGCTCCACCTCCGTGAAGGAGCATCACTGGGACGACGTCGCGGTCCAGTATTACGTCCTCTCCGGGTGCGGGCTCCCCATCAACAAGGCGTTCCTCGTGCACATCAACAACAGCTACGTGCGGCATGGGGACATTGTCCCGGAGGAGCTGTTCGTCCTCCAGGACATAACCGGAATCGTGAAGGAGAAGCAGGCGTCCGTTCCCGACGAGCTGGCCGGGATGCGTGCGATGCTGCGGGGCGAGATGCCGAAGATCGACATCGGGCCCCACTGCAGCGACCCGTACGATTGCGACTTCATGGACTTCTGCTGGAAGCACGTGCCGGAGGATTCCGTTTTTTCCCTGCGGGGGAGGGGGATCGATCCGTGGGAGCTGTACCGGCAGGGGGTCATCAAGCTGCAGGATGTCCCGCTCGATTCCCTGAACCAGATGCAGAGGATGCAGGTAGAGTATTTCCTGGAAAAAAAGGCGCATGCGAATCCCGCGAAGATCCGGGAGTTTCTCAAGAAGGTCCGGTATCCGGTCTGCTTCCTCGACTTCGAGACGTTCGGTTCGGGCATCCCGCTGTTCGACGGGACCCGGCCGTACCAGCAGGTGCCGTTCCAATACTCCCTGCACCGCATCGGCGCGCAAGGGGAGGAGGCGAGGCACTTCCAATACCTCGCGCAGCCCGGCGTTGATCCCCGGGTGGAGATCGCGGAGAAGTTGCTGGGTGAGATCCCCGAAGGGGCATGCGTGATCGCCTACAACATGGCCTTCGAGAAACGGGTGCTGAGGGAGCTGGGGGATTCCATCCCGGAGCTTCGCAAACGCCTGAAGGCGGTTGCCGAAGGGATGATCGACCTGATGGAGCCGTTCAAGCGGCGGGACATCTACCACTGGCGGATGAACGGGTCGTACTCGTTGAAATCGGTCCTGCCGGTCCTCATACCAGAGATGACGTACGAAGGTATGGAGATCAGCGAAGGGGCGATGGCGTCGGAGGCGTACTTTGCCATGGAAAACATCGCTGACCCTGCGGAGCTGTCCAGGCTGCGCAAGGCATTACTGGAATACTGCAAGCAGGACACCTTGGGCCTCGTCCGCCTGTTGGAGAAGATGCGGTCCATGGAGGCGGCGGATGGCAAAGGGTAGCAGGAACGGGAAGGGGGCGCCGGCGAAGCGTGCCGTGGCTCCACGTCCGATGAACAAGCCCGCGATGATGGACTGGGCGCTTCGGCTGCTTCGGCTCCTGAACGAGCGTAAGGTGCTCAACTCCCGGATCGTGGCGGAAGAGTTCGACGTCAACATCCGCACCGCGCAGCGATACCTCCTGTACCTCTCCGACCTGCCGTGCGTCGTGGTCGACGAGGAGAAGCATACGTATTCGCTTACCTCGGACTACGTCATCACCGACAAGATCCTGAACACCTCTGAGATGGCCCTGGTGTGCGCCCTGATCGACTACGCGACCCACATCTTCGGAAAGAAACATTCGGATAAGGATATCGCAGACGCATCCCCCCGGACCACCTTAAGGATTCTTTCGATCGCCATGCACGCAGTCCCCGCACCCTCTTCCGCACGGACCCGATCCCCCAGTGAGGAAGCACGATCCGCAAACGCGGGGTTTTCCAGGATCTCCTGCAATAGGGAGGCGGCAAGGTCTGCGGTGTACTTTTTCGCCGGAACGACTTTCCCAATCCCTAGCCTCGTGATGCGCGCGGCATTATCCGGCTGGTCGAAACCGTAGTACAACGCCAGCGACGGCTTTCCGGCCCGCATCGCCTGCGCGATGGTCCCGATCCCGCATGAATGGACCAGCGCGGCGCACCGCGGAAAGACCTCCGAATAGGGAGCGTAGGGGAACGCCGCAACTCCCTCGGGGAGGGGGTGCGGGATGTCCTGGGCAAGGTCCTTGCCCACCAGCAGGACGGCTCGCTTTCCAAGCGCGGATGCCGCCTTCGCGCTTTCGCGGTAGAAATTCCCCGCCTCGAAAACGGCCGATGACCCGAGGGTGAATACGATGGGTGGGGGGCCCGCCTCGAGAAACCGGTCGAGTTCCTCCACGATCCCTTCCCCGTGCAGATCCCGGTCGTACGTCACGAATCCCGTTACGACCGTGCGATCCGGCCAATCCTTTTGCGGGGCCGCGATGGCGCGCGAGAAGAGCGCCAGTACCAGACCCGGGGAGTGCTGCCCCTCGAACAGCGGGTTTCTTCCCGCGGGCAAACCCAGTTCCTCCCGCAGGCGACGCACCGGGTCGACCCACTTCCGCGTGTACAGCTTCGGAAGCCGGTCGTAGATCCATCGGTTCACGGCGGGCCCCAGAACACGCAAGTGCTGCATGAAAGAGAGCTCGGGGAGGATCGGCGGGTCACATGCGGACAGGAAAGAGATCGGCGCGAGGACCGTCGATACCCAGGGGATACGATGCTTTTCCGCCGCAACGTGGCCAGCGAACGACAAAGGATGCGTTATGAGGAGGGAGGCTCCGCGCAGCGCCTCTTCCAGATCCAGGTAGCTTTCCCGGAGTTGTGAAAACAGGACCCCACGGAGAAGGAACTCCATTCCCCCTTTCGGATCCATGACCCGGCGGATCGTTTCCCTGTCGTCGATGGAAACATCGGGGCGAACCGGGTGGAAACCGACCCCTGCCCCCTCGACGTATTCCCGGTAGACCTCGGCCGTGGCGATCGTAGGCGCATGCCCCATGGATTTCAGGCCGAGAGCGATGCCAAGGTACGGGTTGAGGTCTCCCAGGGAGCCAAAGGTATTCAGTACGATTTTCGACCCCATTACTTGATCTGCCCCCCTTGGATCAGACCAGGTTCGATGCAAGGTACGAGGGAGACCCTTTCTGCAGTTGGAGAGGGTTCAGGGGGCAGGTCATCGGTCGGCCGGACGGCGTTGCGTGGAATAATCTTAACGGCGGCGTGTGGCCATGATAGAAAACGCTGGTCACTTCGAGGAGGGACCGGGAGACGATCCCGGATTCCACGGAAGCGTGCCTAACGCAAAATCGGATCTCCCGCGAAGCAGATGGTATAGGAACGAACCTAAGCAGAACCTGCCGAAAATCAGTGCGGCAAGTGCAGCAAGCAACAGGACCTGCACGACGAGGGCAGCCGTACCCAGTTGGAGTAGAAGCAGCACACCGATGGTCAAGGCGAAGAATCCTGCCATCCCTTGGGCGAATCGGCGAGGGGGCGGAGCAGGCTCCAGACGGACGGCGCGCGGCCGATTTGCCAAAGTACGGTTGTAGACCGCATCGAAGAGATTCAGGCGAGGAATAAGTACATTCCAACAAAGGATCCCGGACAGGACCAGAAAGATCGCGGGCGATTGGAGGATGATCGCCAGAAGGACAAACGACCCGATCAACCGCGGTTGAAACATGAGCGCGGAAAACCGGACGGGACAACCCTCCTGTGCTGGCGCATCCAGTCCTTGCTGGAGGATGAAATTCCTCCTGGAATCCGGATTTTCCGATCCGCCTGCCATGATCTCTCCTGTAACCAACCCTCTCCGGGTCGAGTTCCCTTATTCTTTGATAACCCGAGGCACATGGTCGATTCGCCCTCACAAGCTCCTGCGGGGTATGGTGGCTGATCACTACTGCTCGGGTGTTCCCGCATCGGAAATTCCATATACCGGGAGCGATCCCGGGCCGGTGGGGATGATGGTAAAAAAAACACCCTGAAGATTCGAACCAGAACCGCCGAAATGATTCAAATGGTGCGATTACTAACTCGATAGTGGGGGCGTGAATTGAGATGAACGAGCGATACAAGATTGGGGAGGCCAAATTCTTCTTGGCGAGGATGGAAGAGTCGTTACACGACCGCGAGACGTTCCGATACTACTTGAGCGCGTTCCGGACTGCGGCCCGGTCTGTAACCCAATATGCTCGGGAGGAATCCAGGTCGAAGGACAGGGCACAATGGTATGACGAGACCATCGACGGGAATGAATTATTGAGTTATAGCACTCAGACAACGATTCGGCATCGGTTCGCCGACTGGCCCGGAACGGATGACCGGATCGGATCGTCGCAACGACACTCTAAAGACCTGATCAGTTTGTCGCACCGTTACATCGAGGAATTGGAGAAGTTCGTTCAGAAGGGAATTGGAGAAGGAATCTTATCGGGGTGAGAGGCGGGGGTGTCTGAGGAGGAAGATCGCCCGCTTGCCATGATGGCGAGGATCCTGATCCGGGAAGCGATGGCTTCAAGAAAAAAGGCGGGTGAAATCCAGAAAAAGAAAGAGCGAAAATAGTAGAAGAAAATTTAAAACCTTGGGAAAAAATAGCATTACGGAGTGCGTTCTTCGTGGTGGGGTTTTCATTAATATTAATAAACAATGCAATTATTGCGTATTACGATTACGCGGATACCGTAGGGGAACAAAACACAATTGCTTTTTATTACACGATTGAAAATGAAATTAATTATGATTATTCAATAAACTACATAGATAATATTCTACTTTATGCTAATCTGAACAGACAATAAAGTCTATCAGTTGGAGATATTGATGAAATATTAAACATAGAATACCCAATACATGTTCCATCGAAACATAGAGTTCGTTTTTAAATAAATTTAAACTATTCAACAGATATAAATGGTTTAAAATCGGGTTCAACTAACGAAGAAAGGGAAATGTCGCTTGCCCTTTTGGCGAAACTGGTCGAGGCGGAGATTCCAGATGAGCTATGAAGCCAGGTAGATTGCCACCTGACAACGGGCTAGAGCTGACGGTTGCCTGTCGGAGATCATGAGGCCCCTCAGCTCAGCCTGAGCGTTACTGCGTGGAATGAACAGACGCTCCGGTCACTTCCAATCCATCCTGATGAAAACCAGAGCGGCCGAATTGATGCAGTACCGCAACCCGGCCGGTTTCGGGCCGTCCGGGAATACGTGGCCCAGGTGTGCATCGCACCGGCGGCAGAGCACCTCCGGGCGGATCGTAGCGGGGGCGCCGTCGGGCTCCCGCCGAATGTTCTCCTCGGCGACGGGCGCGTAGAAACTGGGCCATCCCGTCTTCGAATCGTATTTTGCGTCCGAGAGGAAGAGATCGTTCCCGCAACAGACGCACCGGTATACTCCCTTCTCGCTGGTATCGACGTACTGCCCGGAATAGGGCTGCTCGGTTCCTTTCTCCCGAGTCACCACGAACTGCTCGAACTCCAGCGTCTTCCTCCATTCCGTATCCGTCCGCACCACTTTCTCTACCGTGACGAACCCCTTCTTCTCCACGGAATACACCTTGACGGTTTCCTGCGCTCCGCCTCCGTACGCGCCCGTCCCCTCTGCGGCTTCCGCGGCTCGGGTTCCTTCCCGCCCGGAGTACGGAAAAAGGAAAAATGCCCCCGCGACGGCGATACAGACATTAATGAAGTCGGACCTTCTCATCGGTTGCTCCAGAAACGATCTCATTTTCCTTCCTCCGGATCCTTAATCAGTAACTTCAAGTTATCTTATTATTAAGAATACCCGGAGGTGGCGATGTCCGAAATCCCAAAGAGTCCTTTCCGTGTGATTCTCTTGGCGGCCACGATATTTACCCTGTTCGCCTCCTCCTCTCTGTCTGCTGATATTAAGACCCTCCGCAAACAGGCGGATGCAGGGGACGCGAAGGCCCAGTTCAACATCGGTTCGATATATGAAAACGGTTCGGGCGTCAAGCAGGACTACGCAGAGGCTGCCAGGTGGTACCGGAAAGCGGCAGAACGGGGGGACGCGAGGGCACAGTACAACCTGGGGATATTTCATCAGAACGGTTGGGGAGTCCCGCAGAATCACACGGAAGCCGTCAAGTGGTACCTAAAGGCCGCGATGCAGGGGGCCGCATCCGCCCAATACAACCTCGGATTCATGTATCTCAACGGTCAGGGGGTTCCGCAGAACTACGCAGAGGCCGCCAAGTGGTATCGGAAGGCTGCGGAACAAGGGGATGTGGATGCCACTCGGATTCTCGGACTCGCATACTATTTAGGGAAGTGGGTCCCGAAGGACCTCGTGCAATCGTATTTCTGGTTCAGCCTGGCGGCATCGAGGGCATCCGGTGATGAATACCGGCAGGCCTCCGAGGCAAAGGACCGCGTCGCAAAAGAGTTGACTCCCGGGAAGCTTAAGGAGGCCCAGCGCCTGGTGACGGAGTGGGAGAAATCGCACCCGAGGAAACGAGGCCCGTCATGACGTACCCGAAGGGCGTTAACCGAAGAACTGTCGGTTTCGTCCCCCCAAGGAGTTCCTCACGAACCTTGTCAAATGGATCGTATCCCCCGGCGGAGGTCCTCGAAAACGATAATTCCCCGTCCAATTGGTCTAAAACCGGGAGGCAGGTCAGCCGGGTTGTGGAGTGGGCGTATAATTCCTTGTGTCCCGCTATCGTCGGGGATCGCGGTTATAGGGGGGCCATGCGGCCCATATGTTCATCATGGAGGCCACCATGGAATACCGGCGACTCGGCAACACCGGTCTCACCGTCTCTCGAATCTGCCTCGGTTGCATGAGCTACGGCGATCCCGCCGCGATGATCGCGGGATCGAATTGGCGAAGACGCGCAACCTGCCTCACGCCCAGATCGCCCTGGCCTGGTTGTTACAGAATGACGCCGTGACGGCCCCCATCGTCGGCGCGACGAAGATGGAGAACCTCGAGACGGCGGTGGCGGCGCTCGGCGTTCAACTGTCCAAAGAGGAAGTCACGGCGTTAGAGGCGCCGTACGTGGCGCACCCCATAGCGGGCTTCAGCTGGGAGCAGCGAACGTAGCGCCACACAAGGGATCGAACCGCAAATTGTTGCCTCCCGAATAACTCGTGGAAGCTCAGCTTGAGTTCCACGATGTCGTGGCACTCAACGGTTACTTGAAAGAGCCGCCAGGATCTCGCTCAGTTGGTCGATGTGATCCTGGACGTGGTACGCGCCCAGTCCATAGGTCATCCCATCAAGAGTGGGGTACTCGCCCAGCGGAGAATCTTTCAGTTTCGGGATATGCGCTTTTCTTGCCAGCTGCTCCTCGGTTCGTTCCGCCGCGAAGTTGGCTACACGTTGATAATTCATCTCGCACTCAGCGACAAGCTCACTGAAGCTCATGCGCGCACGATTTTCGGTAAAGAACGGATTATCGGTAACGAGATCTATCATCGGGGTATCGCTGTCGACGAAGGCCTTAAGGATCGGCAGGTGTCCCACGTCCTCGGGACCGCACAGGTGGGAAAGAAGTTGCTTGGGTGACCATCTGCCCGTCGGAGCGCGCGAGGCCAGGTTCTCGTCCACTCCTTGGCATACCTGTTTCAGGGCTGCCACTTTCTGCCGGATTTCTTGAGCCAACTGATTACCACGTGAAGTTGCCATGGCGTCTCCTCCTTGTGCTGCTCATCTCCTTCCCATCAGTGTACTGCAGATCGTCCATAGGCGACCTCATCTTCCACCCTGATGCGGGAGGACCTCGTTCAACGCTTCCGGAATTGACACCCGTGGCCGTGCGACGGAGGATAGAGATACGGGTGAGAAATATATGTGCCTCGTCGCATTTGCATATGATTGCCATCCGGACTATTGGCTGATATTCGGGGCCAACCGTGATGAGTTCCGTAATCGGCCTACGGAGCCGGCCCGATACTGGAATGGTGCACCTCACGTTCTGGCCGGGCGTGACCGACAGGCCGGAGGAACCTGGATGGGTGTTACGACCACCGGCAAGTTCGCGGCAGTCACGAATTATCGCGACCCTCGCAACAGGATCGTCGATTCTCCTTCACGAGGAAAACTGGTATCGGCGTATTTGCTGGGAACAAGTTTGACGCCGGAAGTTTATCAGTCCACTCTCCTCCGGGAGGGTCGGCAATACAACGGTTTCAATCTGCTGTTTGGCACCATCGATAAGCTCTATTATTTCACCAACCGGGGAAACGCATCCGGGCTGATCCCTCCTGGGATCCATGGAATATCCAATCACCTGCTCGATTCGCGTTGGCCGAAGGTGAATGTCGCCAGGTCTCGTCTCGATGCCATTGTGAAACACGAAAATATTGATCCGGAAGAGATAATTTCAGCGCTATCGGATCCTGTTCCGTTTGCCGACAATCTGTTGCCGGATACCGGGGTTGGTTTCGAACGGGAACGGATGCTTTCACCGCTCTTCATCAACGACGAAGAATACGGCACCCGCTCGTCGACGGTTGTATTGGCTGGCCGTGATGGCAAGGTAACGTTCATCGAACGAACATTCGATCATGGTACGGGAACCTCCCCGACTCGAAGCTACGACTTCCAACTGTAGTCAAACCTTCAACGGATCGATAGGAGGGATCCTTGCCTACTGCGCTCGTGACCGGGGCGACCTCGGGGATCGGGAACGCCTTCGCGCGGCGCTTCGCCGCCGAAGGGTACGGGCTCGTCCTCGTCTCCCGGGACGTCGGCCGACTCGACGCGGTAGCGGTTGCTCTTCGCGAGCGGCATGGGGTGGACGTGGAAGTACTCCCCGCCGATCTGTCCGACCGGGAACAGGTGGAGCGGGTGGCCGACCGTCTGCGCGACGATGCACGGCCCATCGACTTCCTTGTCAATAATGCGGGGTTCACCACGCAAAAACGGTTTCCGACGGGAGACCTGCCCGAGGAAGAGCGGATGCTCGACGTGCTGATACGCGCCGTCCTTGTGCTCACAGCCTCGGCAATCCCCGGAATGGTCGCCCGGGGGCGGGGGAACATCGTAACGGTTTCCTCCATCGCCGGGTTCCTGCCTACGGGCACATACTCGGCCGCCAAGTCATGGGCAACGTCGTTCACCACATCGCTCGCGGATGAACTGGCGGGGACGGGCGTTATCGCAACCGCCATGTGCCCCGGGTTCGTGCGTACCGAGTTTCACCAGCGGGCGAAGATGGATATGTCGGCCACTCCCGGATGGCTTTGGCTTTCCGCGGACCGCGTTGTGGAAGAATGCCTCTCGGATGTTCGCCGGGGGCGGACGATAAGCGTACCGAGCTATCGCTACAAGATGATCGCATTCCTGTTCCGTCACCTGCCGCTTCGTTATGCAGGGAAGTTTCACCAAGCCGCACGCAGGTGGCGTGCTTGATCGCTCCCATGCCGTCGCAGGAACTGCCCACCTCGAATCGTGACAATACCGCTTTCGTCGCGTCCCGGGCCATCCTCGTTATATTACAGGGAGGATCGTCGCAGCAATCAATCCCGAGTACCCGACCTGCACTGTAAATGAATGGCAACACCCATAAGGATTAATCCAAGGGCGAGTTCTGCCTCCGGGTCGGTGATGGATGTTTCGGTGGCCATAACACCACCGATCACCCCTACAATCAAAATTAACCATAGGACCACGCGATCCCCTCCCTCCATATCAGCAGGTTGGGTTGCCGCCATCCCTTCCAAACGCGAAAATTAAATGCATATTTCGCACCGTTGCAGATCCTTGGAATTTATACGGAATCGGTCCGCCGTACCGCGGTGGGAGCGACAAAATTGTAAGAAAACACAACATTGTACGAATACGACATTCCTACGTGAAAAGTGAATCGGGGGCGGGAGCAAGGCGGGGAGCAGCCGCCTGTTTCCACCACGCCATAAAGATTTTGTCCGTAACTGCCGAAGAATACGTTCAGGGGGGAATTGAACGGGAAGGGGGAAAAAGATGGACAAGAAGAAACGCAAACCGCTTTTCAGTATCATCGACCGGATGATCGATTCTTCGGATCCACTGCGGGCTGAGTATCTCCGAGGATACCTCCGTGGAACGGATGCTCAGGTTTTCGGTATTTCGGAAGAATGGATCGAGGACCACCGCATACTTATCGGCTACTCTATTGGCGGCAGCGGAGATACTTACATCGATTCGTATGCGCGAGGATATCGTCACGGTTTCGAGGGAAAGACACCAGAAAGCCCTCCCTTGTCTTCCGAATCTTCCAAATCAATCACCAACACCCCGAAGGTCGATTCCTGCAAGTTGTTCGGGTTTATGACGCCCGGCGGGCGTATAATTTCATGAAAGCATAAACAGGTAATAACCACGATTGCCGGATCGGTGAAGTCTACCTTCTTGCTCCTTCAGCAGGTTTGTTGATCTGAAGGAGATTCTTGACCATTTCCTGGACGTACGGTTTTTCCTTCAGGCTCGCATACGCCCCCGGGAAGTAGACAGCGGCGATCCTTGCGCTTCCTCCTCCAAAGTTTCTCTGGATGACCGCGAATCGCTGGTCAGGTTCGATCGGAATCACTGGTCAAGTTCACCGGAATACGCAAAGCATTAACACACCTCAAACCGATCACAGGGGGAAGGTCATGGGGACCCGCTGCGGCGATCTGGCCGTGCAGATGAGGAAGTGACGGCGTGATGGCATAGAGTATAATTACACCAACCTATGATTCCCATCCGCGACACGATCCCATCCAACCGCCTCCCCGTCGTCAACTACCTGCTGGTCGCCGCCAACTTCGGTCTTTTTTTCTACGAGATATCCCTGGGGGAGAATCTCGTACCGTTTCTCGAGCGGTACGCGGTGATTCCCGCCAGGCTTCTCGGCGGCGGGGCCCTTTCCGTCCGGGAGCTGCTCACGCCCGTAACGGCGACGTTTCTCCACGGCGGGTGGATGCACCTGCTGGGGAACATGCTCTACCTCTACATCTTCGGGGACAACGTGGAGGACACCCTCGGTCACGGCAGGTACCTTCTGTTCTACATTGCGTGCGGCGCGGCCTCCTTCGCTGTGCAGATCGGCTTCCAGCCCGCCTCCGCGGTGCCCAACCTCGGGGCATCCGGCGCGATCGCCGGCGTCCTCGGCGCCTACTTTCTCCTCTTCCCGCGGGCGCGCGTGGTGACGCTCCTGCCGCTGTTCATTTTCTTCACGACGGTCGAGATCCCGGCGGTCGTCTTCCTCGGCCTGTGGTTCCTGCTGCAGTTCCTGAGCGGCACCGTTTCCCTCGGCCGCGCGGCCGCGACGGGCGGCGTCGCTTGGTGGGCGCACGTCGGCGGATTCGTCACGGGGGTTGTCTTCCTGAAGGTGTTCTCGATCCGGGGACGGGGAAGGGCGGACATTTCCGTTTAGCCCTAGCCGCGTGGGCGTCTTAGGGAAAAGATTTTTCATGTCGGCCCGGTTCAAAATTGGCTCCATAGCGATTTTCACCTGGAATAAAGCTAGAGGCCCGGAGAATGATATATGCGGGGATTGTCGAATATGCAGCCATCATCGCCGCTATGGGTGGAATTTCCCTTTCAAGTCTTACAAGTTTTGAACCTTCGTTGACTGTAATTTTAATCGTTTAGAAAAGTTATACGCTCTCCACGGACCGCTCCGGTATCAACTGATTTTACCAAGCACTTGCCCTATTGAGCAGCTCGATGGAAGAGGGATCCAGCGCAAGCGTCGTCGCTTCGATCAGATCGGTCAACTGGTCCAGGCTCGTCGCGCTCGCGATGGGCGCGGTGACGCCGGGACGCGCGATCAGCCAGGCAAGGGAAACGACGGCGGGAGCGGTATGGTATTGGCCGGCCACCTGATCCAAGGCATCGAGAATGCGAAAACCCCGGTCATTTACATATTTCTTGACGAATTCGCCGCGCGACCGGTTCGCCAGATCGCTTTCCGACCGATATTTCCCGGTGAGGAATCCGCCGGCAAGCGAGAAGTATGGGATCACGCCCACTCCCATTTCCCGGCAAAGGGGTTCGAGATCCGTTTCATACTCTGCACGATCGTAGAGGTTGTATAAAGGCTGCAGGCATTGGTAGGAGGGATATCCGGGTCGTGTGCCCACTTCCAATGCCTTCGCCAGCCGGTCCGCGGTGTAATTCGAAGCGCCGATCGCCCGGACTTTTCCCTGCCGGATCAATTGCGCAAAGGCTTCCAGGGTTTCTTCCAGCGGCGTCTCGGGGTCGTCGGCATGGGACTGGTACAGATCGATGCAGTCCGTCTGCAGACGCCTCAGGGAGTCCTCCGCCGCGTGCAGGATATAGGATTTTGAAAGCCCTTTCCGGTCCGGTCCCATTACCTTTCCGACCTTGGTGGCGATGAGGACCTCCCTGCGGTTTCCGCTCCGCTTCCGCCACTTGCCGAGTATGGTCTCGGATTCACCGCCCTTGTTCCCCGGAACCCACGCGGAGTACATATCCGCAGTATCGACCAGATTGCATCCCGCCGCAAGGAACGCGTCCAATATCCTGAAGGACGTCGGTTCATCCGCCGTCCATCCGAAGACATTGCCTCCAAGAGCCAGCGGAGCGACCTCCAGTCCGGAATTTC
>Ga0302046_10001266_pt1 | contig 23709 bp, 17 predicted proteins | sample RVTome_11_FD_200261 | JGI IMG/M metagenome (GOLD analysis project Ga0302046, IMG submission 200261) | Soil microbial communities from uranium-contaminated site in the Upper Colorado River Basin, Wyoming, United States - RVT147D111 (version 2) ... | reverse complement strand
GAGGCCGTCACCGTCGAACTCAATCGTCAGCGGTCCGGTGCTGGTTGCATTGACGGTGCACACCACATCAGAACCGCGGTCAGAGGGCGAGGAAGCACCTGGGGATGCCCAGGGAGCCCCGGCAGACGCTTCATTCCAGGTCACTTCATTTTGATCCCAAGCGGTCGAGAGGGCGTAGCACTCATACGGCCCACTGCTGACATTGGTCACTGCCAGCACCATGTGCGCATCCTCGACAACGGCATGCGTCGGAATGCTGCCGGTATTCCACCTGATCACGATGCTCATGTCGGTGGTCTGCCCCTGGGGCTCTGAACCGTCGACCTGAAGCGTGGTCTCGGTACCGTGACGTGTCCCGGGCGATGCTTGGCGAATGTAGCCGTCATCGGTGCCGGAGTACCCGGCATCCGGCAGCAGCCCCTCCTGAAAGGACACCGTCACGGACCCGTCGGGCGCCGTCACCGAGACGAGGGTGCTGGTGTTGCCGGTTGCGCCGTCATCGTCGGTGACCGTCAGCGAGACAGTGTAGTCACCGGCGACCGCATAGCTGTGGTTGGGGTTCTGCGCGGAGGAATTATTACCATCGCCGAAGTCCCAGTTCCACGAAACCACCGTGCCGTCGCTGTCGTTCGAAGTGTCGGTGAAGCCGCAATCAAGATCCGTGCAACTGGGCACGAATCCGGCCACAGGGTCCTCATTGGACGGAGTGCTTTGGAGGCGATAGGTCACCACCAGCTTGGGCCGCGCCATGGCAGTGGCCGATTCGCTGGCATGGAAGTCGGCGCCGTTGCTATTCGTCGGGTTGGCGATGATGATGCCGTGGTTGGCGGATGGCGTGTCGAGCCAGGTCTGCAGCAGTGCCAGTCCGTCGTTGTTGAAGTTAACGGTCAAGGGCCCGGTGCTGGTGGCATTGACGCTGCAAACTACCTCCGCGCCCCGGTCGGAAGCGGACAAAGCGCCGGCTGTTCCCCAGGCAACGCCGCTCAACGCCTCGTTCCAGGTCACTTCGTCCTCGTCCCAGCCCTTCAGCAAGGCGTAGCACTCATAGGGCCCGCCGCTGACATTGCTGACTTCGAGCTCGATATGCGCATCCTCGACGGTGGCGCCGGTTGGTATGCTGTCGGTGTCCCACTGGATCACCATGTTCATGTCTGTGGTCTGGCCCGAGGGCTCGGCGCCGTCCACCTGCAGCGATGTTTCAGTGCCGTGCCGGGTATTGGGCGAAGCCTCGCGGATATAGCCGTCCTGCGTTCCGAAATAGCCGGGTTCGGGCAGCAAACCGTCCTGGAAAGTGACGGTCACGAACTCCAGGAAATCGAAGCTGATTTGGCTATCGGGCGCGATCGTGTTGCCGGACGCGTCGCGGACGTTGTTGACGATCAGGGTGTAGTGGGTTTCCGGCGTCATTGCGCTGGTCGTCAGGCGCACGCTGCGGCCATCCGGCTGCAGCGCTGCATCATTGATCGTCAGGCCGGCGATGGCGTAGTTCGACGGGTCGGAGGCCGTCGCGGGTTCCAGTCCCTCGCTGAAGTTGACGAGGACAAGGGTGGCGTCCTGGGCCGTCGCGGCGGTCAGCAGGGGTGGCGCGGTATCGGGCGTTTTCTCAATCGAGAAAATATCCTGCATCGCAGCGGCATCATCGATGAACACCACGTCCATGCGGTTTCCAGCGACATCGATCACCAGCGAGCCCAGCGTGTTCAGGCTCAGGAACATGGCGGGGTGATTGAGCGACCCACCCGAAATCTTGCCGGAACTGCCGGCCACCGAGTACACCGCACCTGCATTTTCCGCGGCAATCACGTCGGGTTTCTGGTACACCCCGTCGCCCAGCTCCCAGCCATCGCCGGGATCGAGCACGTGGGTGTCCGGGTCGAGCGAAGTCGACACGCCATAGTGGCTGTCCAGCAGGTAGGAGCGCTCGTAGGAATGGCTGTGGCCCGAGAGCACCAGATCCACGCCCCAAGCCTCCAGGATCGGCAGCGCGTTCTGACGCATGTCGATCAGTTGGCCTTCGGTGTCGGAGTTGTGCGAGCCCTTGGTATAGGGCGGGTGGTGCCAGAAGGCGATCACCCAGGGCTGGGTGTTGGTGGCGAGATCGCTCTCCAGCCAGGTCATCATCGCCCCGGACGGCGAACGGCTGGTGTCGTAGGAATCCAGGCAAATGAAATGGATGTTGGCGTAATCGAAGGAGTAGTACGCTTCCGTGCCTGAGCTCAAGCCACCGGCTTCGCCGTTGGTCGGCAGGGTGAAAATGTCGTAGTACGGGCCGGTCTGCGTGCCCGAATCGGCCGAATGGCCGTCGTGATTGCCCAGCGTCGACCACAGGGGCAATTGCCGCAAGATCTCCGGATAGGTATCGAACACCGCCGCCTGGTACTCGGAGTCGGTCCCGTCGTTGTAGGCGTTGTCGCCCAGCATCAGCCAGAGGTCGGCGGGGCCGGACGCCGTGTAGGCCTTGAAGGCATCGCGCACGTTGCGCGCATCCTGGTTGGCCGTGCCGGAATCGCCGATCACCCAGATTCGTGTGTCTGCGGAGTCGCCCTGCGGCGGCGCGGTCCTGAAGTGGTACGTGCTGTCGCCCGCGATGGCTGAAATGCTGTCGCCCACCGAGTACCAGAACTGCTGGCTGGCGCCGAGCCCGCTCAAGGAAACTTCATGGTTGCTTCGTGACCCCGCGACCGTCCCGGTCAGATTGAGATTGCCTGGCGAAGTGCCATAACGCACCACCGAATCGGTCGCGACATCCGTGCGCCACTTGATCGTGACGCCGTCGTCCCTGTGCATCTGCAGATAGGGCCCGCGCAGAATCTGGGCCGGAGAAACGGCGCCGCAGCTTCCCCATTCAGCGACTTCAGTGTCGCCGGAAGCAAACGTTGCGGTGGCCTGGACGCAGCTCGGGCTGCCTTGGAGGGCCTGGAACTCGACGTCGACCTCGTAGTCGTCGACATCGCTGGGCCAGTATTTCAGGGTGCGAATGTGCACTCCGTTGAACTCACCCTCGAGGGGGTTCCCAGGATATTCACGGTCCATATGCACCCCGGCATCGTAGGAGGCGCCGTGATCGCCATGGTACGGACACTCGTTGGCCCCACCCGCACCGAAGCTCTCCCATGAGAACGCCGTGGAGTCCTTGTGGGTGTAATCGAAATTCCACTTTTCCATATCGAAGGAAGAGGGTTCGACGAGGTATCCATTTGCGTCGGGCGTATCGCCCGGCTGCGGGATGGCCTGCTGGCCGGCATCGAAAAGATCGATGTCCACTTCCACCAGGTCGAAACGGTTGGAAACCACGGTGAGGTCGACGATGCCGGCGGAGGGGTTGGTGAAATCGACGCTATTGAACGTAATTGTGGTGTTGTTTGGGGCCGCGTAGGGGACTACCGCGAGCGGATGGATGGCATCACGCGACCAGGCCGAGAACACGTCGAAATCCGGTGCGTCGCGCACTTCGAAATGCACATGGTCGAACCCGGACGCGCTTTCACCGGTGTAGCCCAGGAGCTGCCCCTTGACCACGCTGTCATTCTCACTGACGACCCAGCTGCCGATGTGCAGGTATTGGCTGTGATAGCAGCCGCCGGCGTTGCAACTGGTCTGGCCGGGCCGAAAATGCCTGAGCTTGACGAGAGGGTCTGAATAGCCCGGATCAACGCCGGCAATCTCCACGATGCCGTCGGTGATTGCGAAGAAGGGCGTGCCAATGGGAGTGGCGATGTCGACGCCACGGTGGAAGTCGTAACGATTGCTTTCCGAGGCCAGCGGGCGCGGCCCGAACGTGGAAGAAAGTGGCTCGTCCGAGTAGGCCGGATCGCCGGCCCGGTCGAGCGGGCATCCGTCGCTGTCCACCCAGTCCGGCGGGGGACTTTCGGTGATCCTCCCGCACAGCGGCCAGACGGTGTTTGGGTCCGTGTCGGCCGCCTGCAGCGAAGAGGCGAGGAACAAAAACAGGAAGGCTGCGGCGCCGAATGCTGCTCGGACAAAGTAGGTCATGTCGAATCCCTCGTAGGCGACCTGCCCCTCTTTGCCCCAGGGGTCTGATTCGTGCAGCTTACGCCAATTTGGCGCCCAAGTGTAGCGACTGAAGGTAGCCGGGAACCCTTATGACTACTCGTTTGGTGACGGGGCAGACACGATCTCCCCGGAACTTTCGTAATAAAACCGCCCCGCTGACTTTGTGCCTCCAGTGCGTTGAGTGAAGCCACCGGTAAGCAGGCTGCCAGGAAGCAAATGCAGCGGCGAATCATCTTCATACCCGCTGATTATGCCGCACGCGATATGCTCATGGCCCCTGCTGGGTCTGCTAGCGCACAGAATCTGCGCCGCAGCCGTGAAAAACTCGGGTAGAAAGCACGTCGATTGGGATGTGATAGCCGAGGAGATTTCAATGAGCACTCAGCGTTGCCCGTCCACCGCTCGACCGCGGTGAGGCAGCCGAGGCGATTTCATGGCCCAAAGGCACTACCCTTTAACGACCGATATCGACACGGCCGGCTCGCCGTCCTCCTGGCAATCACCGGGGCAATCACCGGGGCAGTCACCGGGGCGATCCACCACGGGCGAGGCGAGCAGCACTCTGCCCGCAGATTCAGGTACTGCTTATCTCGCTCACAGTTCGACAATGCCACAGCCACTTCCATCCGACGTCGCAAACCAATCCAAGGTGAGGAAGCTCGAAGTCGAGCGAGTCAGCAACTGGGAAGATCTCGTTCACGAATCGTCTTGCTGGGACGAACTGGCTGGCGCCGCAATTGAACCCAACGTCTTCTACTCGTCATTTGCGGTCCTCGCCGCAATGCGGCACTTGACCCCCTCCGGTGAACCGGAGTTTCTAATCGTCCGTGGTATCGACACCGGTGCTCCAAAAGCTGCGGCTGTCTGGTGCGGCTTTTTTCCTTTCATGAAATCTCCACGCTATCAGTCCATTCCCGCCAACACGCTGCGTTTTCTCAAGCACGACTACTGTTTCCTCTGCGCACCGTTAATCCGAAAAGACTGTGCAAAGGAAACCCTCCGGGCGCTCACCGATTGGCTCGACAAGGCGCGACTATCGATCCTGGAATGGACCGATCAACCGGGAGATGGGCGATACGCCGAGTTGCTCACGGAGTATTTCCATGCCCGCGGCAACCAGCCTTGGTTGTCCGGTTCCCATGTTCGAGCTTTGCTCCGTTCGGCTTCGAATGAGGAGACCTACATCCGAGCCAACCTCTCGGGAGGCAGGATCAAAGACCTGCGACGTCTGGAGCGACGACTTGCGGACTTGGGAGAAGTCCAATACATCTGTGCCGCAGATCCGGACAGCCTCGCAACATGGATCGACGAATTCCTCCAGTTGGAACACGCCGGCTGGAAAGGCGTCGAGCAGACCGCCATCGCCAGCAAGGAAGCGCACCGGCAATTCTTTCTCGAGTTTACCCGGGAGGCCGCCCGACGCGGCCAACTCCGCATCCTCGCACTTCTGCTCGACGGACGGCCCATCGCGATCAAGTGCAACGTGCTTGCAGACCCTGGATCCTTCGCCTTCAAGATCACCTATGCCGAGGAGTTCGCGAAGTACTCACCCGGCCAGCTTTTGGAGATCGACAATATCCGGCGCGTGCATGCCGAAACGGGAATCGAGTGGATGGATTCGTGCGCCGATCCCATGCACCCGATGATCGATACTTTGTGGGGCCAACGCCGAACCATCCAGACCTGGGTCTCTCCAGTGGGACGGTGGGGACGATTCGTCGTTGCCGCACTACCGTTGCTCCGATGGCTCAAACGATCGGTTCGACCCGCTCAAAAAATAGCGGAGAATTCTCTGTGAACATCGCGACAGAACAAGCCACCGCGCCCATTCACTTCGACGAAAAGACGACTCGTCAATTGTTCAACCGGACGCCGTTCCTGTTGGAACATCGGCTCGTCGGCCATCCACTGTTCGAACTTCCTCGCTTGATTGAGCTCGCGGGGACACTGCCCGAGGACCAGGTCGAGTACAATTCCGGCGATCTGCCGGTCACTCAGGATCCGTTGAAGACGCCTCGCAACGGGCTCTCGATTCGCGAGACGATTCAACGCATCGAAGAATGCCGCTCGTGGATGGTCCTCAAAAACGTCGAAGTGGAGCCGAGCTACAGACAATTGCTCGATCTGTGCCTCGATCCCTTGATCCGCTTTTGCCCCGACATGCGAACGCGAGAAGCCTTCGTGTTCGTCTCCTCGCCCGACGCAGTCACCCCCTATCACATCGACCACGAAGTCAACTTTCTCTTGCAGATCGTCGGTACCAAGATGGTTCGAATGCTGCCGCCGAACGATCCCACCGTCATTCAAGAGATAGACCTCGAGCGATTCTATGCCGGCGGATCCAGAAACCTGTTGCGACTCGACAGCCAGACGGAAGCGAAAGCAAGCGCCTTCGAGTTGACACCCGGTTTAGCGCTTCACTTCCCCGTCACGGCACCGCATTGGGTAAAGAACGGTCCTGCCGTATCCATTTCCTTCAGCATTACCTTTCGCACCAGTCACTCGGATCGTCGCGAAATTCTTTATCGCATCAACCACAAGTTGCGAACGCTGGGTCTTCATCCACGACCCGTCGGCAGGTCGCAATCCTCCGACAACCTGAAGTATGCCGTTTTCAACGCTGCTCGGACCATCGTCAAAGCGGTCCGGCCGAACAGAGCGTCGTCCAAACAGTCTGGCTCAAGGTATTCCAACGGTTCGTGATCGCGACAGCCGCGAACGCATGCATCCAAGCGAATCCACAGACGATTGACGAGAGCGGTGCCTCATAGACCGCACGCATGTCAATGCGAGAGAACGGGCAGGTCCGCCCATCTAATTGAAAGTTTCCTGGGGTACAATCGTCAAATGCAAGACCCGCAAAGCTCAGCGCCTTCCAGCGCCCTGCATGACAAATCACTGGTCACGTGGTTTGCAACACTGTCGCCCGAGCAGCGGCTCGCCGAATTGGAATCGCGGGTCGCATTCTTCTGGTCTCTCCGCCACGACGATGACGCCGAGTTTTCGCGCAATACTGGAAGTTCTCAACAAGCACCAGGTTGAGCACATCGTTGTCGGAGGGGTGGCCGCGGTAATTCACGGCGCCCCAATTACAACATTCGATCTGGACACACTGGTACGGCTGGACCAGGAAAACGCTGCGCGCCTGCTCAAGGCCTTGTCTGAACTCGAAGCGCGCTATCGAGAGCAAGAGATGCTGTTGAAGCCCACGCAGGACGACATCATGGCAGGTGGGCACATGCTTCTGATGACCCGGGCCGGACCGCTGGACGTGCTGGGGTTTATAGGCGACGGGCAGCGTTACGAAGATCTGCAATCCTCATCGTCCGAGGTCGGGATGAACTTCGGCATGCTGCGGGTGCTCAACCTGGAAGAACTGATTCGACAAAAGAAGGCCTTGGGCCGATCCAAGGACCGGGCGGTTGCGGACCTGCTCGAGGAAGTGCTGCGCAATCAGGAAGAAAACAGCTGACCCGACGGACAGGTGCCCCCGCAACGCGGCTCTTGCGGCCTGTCGGCGGCGTGTGCTAACTTTCGTAGCAGTTACTGCCAAGTGGCTTAGCACATGGGACCCGGCGCGTTGTCACCGATGCCGGGTCGTGTCTTTTCGGGAAGCCCTGCCTGATCCAGCGGGCGCACCCCATTTCCGAGCCGGAGTGATGCGATGAAGACGATTCAACGGACGACACTTGTTGGGCTTTTCGCGATCACGACCGCGCTGCTCGTGGCGCCATCCTTCGCGTGTGCAAGCAATGGCGAATCCAGTCCACGGTCTCCCTACGCGGAACAGCAGGCGCGCCAGACCAAGGCATTGTCGGAGGCCGAGACGGCCGCATCCTCTCGGCCGAGCAGATCCGACGCTACGCCGAGCTGCGCGGCTACGGTTCAGGTGACGCCAAGCAGGACCATGAGCATGTGCACTAGCGCAATACGATTCAAGTGACCACCAGGACCTTCCATCCCGGACAGAGTGGCGCAGCTCTCGTGGTCGGGCCGCTGGAAGCCGAGGTGCTGGAGTGCATCTGGGACGCGGGCACCGTGAGTACCGTTCCCGAGGTTCACCGCCGGCTCACCGGGACGGATAGGCAGCTTTCCTACTCCGCCGTCAAGGCCGTGCTCAACAACCTGGCCGGCAAGGGTTGGCTCTTGAAAGGGCGAGAGGGAAAGCTGACATGCTTCGAAGCCCGCTTGACCCGCGAGCAATTCGAAGAGGAGGTGATCCGTACCGTGATCGGTTCGCTCAAGCGCAATTTCGGCAAACCCGTCCTGGCCCATTTCGTGGAGCAGGTGGCGGTGGATGAAGACGCCATCCAGGAGCTGGAACGGCTGCTGGCGCAGCGCAGGGCCGAGCTGGAATGAACTGCTGTCGAATCTGCTGCTCGCCTCCTGGCCATTGCCACACGTAGCCCTGCTCTACGTTTACTGCACGGGCTGATCCGAACAGCCGATTTGCCCAGCCTTCATCTACACCCTGCGACGCGAAGGCATGGGCGACGGCGGCGAAGGGCTGCTGCAACTCACCCGCAACCGCCATCTCGACCGGATGCCGTCGTGGAGCCCGGACGGGCGGTACATCGCGTTCGTTTCTGATCGTTCCGGCAATTACGACCTGTTTCGAATGGATGCCGATGGAACGAACGTGGTGCAGATCACCGACACCCCGGAGGCGGTGATCCACCCTTACTGGTCGCCGGATTCCGAGTCGATCATCTACAACCGGCGGGTGGCCGATCAGCGTCTTTACGCCATCTGGATCACGGACAAGGCGGGCGCCGAGCACCACGAGCTGTTGCGGGACGAGCAGCTCAACAGCTACGCCAGGATCTCCCCGGACGGACAGTGGATCGTATTCGACAAGTGGTGGGACAACGACGAAACGAACGGGGAGATCATGCTCATGAACCGCGATGGCGGCGGACTGAAGCGGTTGACGAGCAACAGCGTCTATGACGGCTACCCGGCCTGGTTTCCCGACAGCCAGCGGATTCTCTACTCGTCGGAAGTGGACGGCGTGTTCAAACTGTTCTGGATCGGTATCGACGGCGGCGAGCCCACCCAGATCACCTTTGGCGCCGGCGGCGACCAGCGCGCCGGCGTCAGCCCGGACGGCAAGTCAATCTATTTCAACCGCAACATCGACGGCACCATCGAGCTGTACGAAATGCCGATGCCCGAGGCGCTGATTGGGCCAGGCAAACCTGCCCCGGACTTGAACCGGGGTTAAATCTGGGCCTTGGAACACTGGGAGGGTCGTGTACTGGTGGGCGATACGGATACCGAAACACAAATCGAGCGTGTCGTGTTCAGTGTGCGTCAGCGATGCGCCGGAATCGCGCGTTGAGTGTAGCGGGCATTGAAACTGATGCGGGCAGCGAATTGAGCCATGTCCTCATCGAGCACCGTAACGGGCTTCAGCATGACGACCCACTTCACGCCTTCCGTACACGGCGGAGTGGTCAAGGAACCGAGATAGCGATAATGCTTCCGGGAGGCGGGCAGGAACGATAAGGGATCGAATGGGTCCGCCAGTTCTTCCATGGTATTCAATTCGCCTCCAATCTCTGGAAGGCTCATGAAAATCGGCGCAAGGGCGCCACTGCTGTCGCCGCGTTTCAGGAAAACGCCAATGACAGCGTTCTCGCCGTCATCGCTACGGTGCACGAGATGCAATTCCATGTCATAGCCGCGGCCCTTAACGCGGTGCTCGCTGGCGGTGTGAAAGTGGAATTGCGCCAGTTCGTAGGGCTTGCCGTCCAACCACAAGGTGTTGTTACCTTCTGTTTCCACCTCGATGGTGTGGCCGTTGTTGAAAATCTGCCCGGTTGTTGCCGCGTCGTAATTGACTTTGAGGTGCGGATAGACTCGCTGCTTGCCGAGATCTACCGGAGACTGCAGCTCACCGCTGCTACAGGCGAAATAGTCTTCGTTCAATTCGCTCCAGAAATCTGGACCGATTTCACCGAAATAACCAAACGACTGGGCAAAACTGCTGGATGCTGGCGAAATCAACAGCACCGGAACTAACAAAACAGCAAATCTGTTCATGACCATCCTCCTTGATCAATAAATTCCCATTTGAAATGGCACGTGCGGCATCTTATGCCAAACGGCAGCCCGTATTCCTTCCTGACGCTGCCTCTGTCAGAACCGACGTGCCGGACTGCAACTTCTGACAGTTTCGGGTTGCGGCTGAAATGCGTACTAAAGTACCCGTCGGCATTGGCCCGAATCGGGCAGCCGACGTCGAGGGAGAAAAATGGCCACAATTAACCGACCGGAGAGCCAAGCCAGGTCACTTTTGCGTCAGGCCGGTGGGGACCGCGCCTGGCTGCTGTACCTGTCGCTGTGCGCATTGACAAGCATTCCCTTTCTCTACCTCGACCCGGCGAGCTGGATGCAGGAAACCTGGGTGTGGGCGCAGAGCACCCTATTGGTCCTGCCCGGCATCGTCGCGTTGCTGTGGCCGCACCGTGAAGGTTCCATGCCGAAACACGAGCGGCTCTTCTGGGCCGGCCTCTCGCTGGCCTTCGTGTTTTGGTGGATCGCAGCGTTCTCGAACCTGCTTCAAGCCTTTGACCTGACAGGGCTCTCAAATCCGTTCGCGGTCGATCTCGTCTTCCTGTTCTACTACCTGGCCTGGCTTTCCGCGCTGAGCATCAACCCGCACCGGCCGGCCGGGCAGGACCCACAGAGCGCCGACACTTGGTTGCTGGGTATCGGCACCCTCGGGCTGGCCCTGTGCCTGTTCTTCTATTTCGTCCCACTGCCCCTTTTCCTCGATCCCGCGGTCTACGAAACCTGGATACCCTCCTATCTCTTCTACACCGGCCTCGATTTATTCATCCTGTTGTTGCTGCTGCGCTCGATTCACCGCGTGAGTGGGACACGCTGGAAGGCCATCTACGGGGTCATCGCGATCAGCATGGCAGCCTTCCTCGTGATGGACTATATCGAATCGATGGAAAACATTATGGGTTCCGCTTGGGCCAGCTCGCCGCTGGTCGACGTGGCCTCGATCCTTCCGTTCCTCGGAATGGCGCTCGCAGCGCGAATCCGCGAGTTCGAATTTCCGGATGACGAATGTGCCAAAACCGACGACGAAGGTGGAACGATCATCGAGGAATCGTGGGTGCTGACAAGCCCGCTCATGCTGGCGTCGTTGTTCCTGTTGGTGGTACATGTACTGCTCGAGCAGCTGGGCCAGGTTCCGGAGCAACTCCGCCAGGCGCAGGGCGTCGTCGTCATCGTCGGGCTGGTTCTGTTCCTGATCTTCGCGGTGGTGGAGAACCTTTCGCTGCGCCAGATCGCACGTGCGTCGCGAGCCCGGGCGGCGGAACTCGAACGCCAGCGCATCAAGCGTCAGGTGGACCAGCGGTCCGAAAAGGCGAAAAACCAGTTCCTCGCCAACGTCAGCCACGAGATTCGGACGCCGATGAACGGTATTCTCGGCATGTCCGAACTGCTGCTGCACGGCCCACTGGAAGAAGAGCAACGGCGCCGGTCGGAGCTGATCCATACGTCCGCGCTCAGCCTGCTCGAAGTCGTCGACGACATTCTGGAATACTCCAAGCTCGATGCCGGCGAGATCGTGCTGGTCAGCAAACCGTTCGATCTCGACTTGCTCGTCCGCCAAACGATGGACCTTGCGCACGTCGCGATCGACGGTAAGCACCTGTCCCTCCTTCTCGAGTTCGAGGACAACGTACCGATCCAGCTGGTCGGTGACCCGTCGCGCTTGCGGCAGGTGCTGCTGAACCTCATGGGTAACGCAATGAAGTTCACGGAGGAGGGTGAGGTTCGAATCCGGTTTTCGCTCGTTGGCCAGTCGGGTTCCACGGTCCGGGTGCGCAGCGACATCACCGACACCGGTATCGGCTTCGCACCGGGTGTCCGTGAGCTTCTGTTCCTGCCTTTCTCACAGGGGGATCCGAGCGCATCGCGCAAGTACGGCGGCAGTGGCCTAGGGCTCGCAATCGCCAAGCAGATCGTCGAAGTGCAGTCGGGCACCATTGGCGCATTCGCGAACCCGGACCGCGGTGCAACGTTCTGGTTCGAAATCCCGTATCGGCACGTCGATGACGCTACCGGCGCTTCGAAGGACGCGCCCGAATTCACCACCGAACGCCATCCCGACACCCGGATCCTGCTGGCCGAAGACGACAGCATCAACCAGCTGGTGGCCTTGCGTCAATTGGAAGCCCTGGGTTTGAAACGCGTCGATGCCGTGCAGAACGGCCAGGAAGCGCGCAGGCCCTCGAGCGCAACGACTATGATCTCGTCCTGATGGATTGCCATATGCCGGTGCTCGATGGTTTCGAAGCGACGCGGCGCATCCGGGAGCGGGGTATGACGTGCGACCGGCTGCCGATCATCACCCTCACGGCGCACGCCTTTGGCGAGGACCGCAAGCGTTGCCTGGCTGCCGGAATGAACGATTTCATTTCCAAACCGGTCACGCTCGCCAACTTGTGCACCACTCTGGCGAAATACGTCACCGCCTTTGCGTAGATCACGAACCCGGATGACCACCGCAACGCTCGATCTCATGAGGTCATCGTTGCGCCCCGCGCCTCGTCGGTATTGCGCAGCACCAGCCGCCCAGCACTCTCTTCCAGCACCTCTAGCCGCTCCTCCGCATGTGAATGGTGACCGCCTCCCCTGATCCTCTCATCTCTCTCCCGGTCAAGGCAGGTCGAGTGGGGGGATTTGGCGGATAGTTCCGCCGAAGTTTTCGTCATCGGTACCAACGAAAATCTCGACACCTTGATCTGTTTCACGCACCGCCACGCTTTCGATCTTCAGGCCGTCGACCATCGCCATTATCGATGGCGAGTCGTCCAGTACGACGCCTTGTCCCGTTACGCGGCCAACTCTGAGCACTGCGCTCCGGAAAGGCCCGTTGTCAGGGTCTTCCACCGTTCCCTCGGGGTCGAAGGCTGTCACGGTGTAGATATTACCCGCGCTGTCGACGTCCATGCCGACGATGGCGCGGCTGTAGAGAGGGCTTCCGAGTTCGTTGACCAGGTAGTCCGGCAGGGAAAACGGAACCGATCCGACCGGGCCGCCAATGCTGAGCGGGCCAAGCGATAGATTCGTCCACCTGATCTCGGTGCTCTGGCTTCCACTATTGCGTTCTGCCCACAGAAACAGGAAGTCGTCACCGGACACCGCGACTGCTGTCGCCTCGACGTTGAATGCGCGTGTAAACGAGGTCCACTCCGTCATGTCCACGATGCGAATCCGGGGGTGGCCAAAACGCGCCAGGAAGATCCGTTGGAAGGGGCTGTCGTCGTCGGCGCTCTCGGCCAGCAGCACCAGCCGGCGACCAGGGATGCGCGCTGCGCTTTCGAAGTCGCTGCTTGGGCCTCCTGAGTAGCGCAAGTCGACGGATTCGAAGCCCAGTCCCGCAAGGGATTGCGGTAGCGTGAGCAGGCTCACTCGGTTGAGATCGTTTTCCCTGGGGTTCTTGGCATCGGAAACTGCGATGAATCGGTCACCGCCGATCCAGGCCAGGCCGCTGAGATCGAGCAGTTTTGCCGCGGGCTTGTCGCTCGAACCCATGACCGGGCTGCATATCAGTCCTGCACAAAGTGCGGCGATTGCCACGATTGACAGGCGCGGACGGAGGGATTGCAGTGAACACTGGAAGACCTCCCACACGGCGCTGGTGGCGGGGCTGGTGTGCGGATTTCTCAAGGGGAGCTCCTCACGGCACCGGATCCGGGCAGACCACGCTGCCGCACATGTTGGACTCCGGCGGCACCTGCAGGCGTTCCGTTGAGCCCGCGAAGCAGTTCGCGCCCTCGCACTCGGTGAACTTGTTACCGGTGAGGGCGCACGAGCTGAAGCACTCCAGCGCCGTGCCGACGGAAGCCTTCACGAAGGTGCCTCGTAACACGCCGTAACCGATGCGGATCGCCGACCCGGTACCCCCTTCGACGCTGCAGGTGTCGATGGTGCCGTTATCGGCCTGGATCTGGTAGCCGGCGTTCAGCCGCGCGAACGAATCGCGCACCACCCCGTCGAAGATGATGATGCCGCTGCCGCCGTTGTGGTAGGCGATGGTCCGACTCACCACGCCGTAGCCCAGGTAGATTCCGGGCCCACCGTTGCTCGTGACGCTCACCCTGTCGAGCTCGGCCACGCCGTTCTGTAGATAGATCCCGTACGACCCCATGCCGACCACCTTGCCGTTGCGGATCTGGATGGCCGGTTCCCCCGTGGCGGCGCGGATGCCTTCTCCCGAACCGGCATTCGTGCACGGAGGAGAGAACGTGCAGGTCGCGGACCCGAGGATGGAAAAGCCGTTGAGGTCGATCGAAACGCTGGCGAAGCCCCCGACGTTGACCTCGATGGCGTGGGTGTTTGCTGGAATGATATCGCGCAGATCGAGGTCGCTGGTAAGCCGGTAGCTCCCTTCACCGATTGTGACGGGGTAGCCGGCCGAATCGCCGCCGGTGACGCCGCCGGCGAGCGCCTGGGCGTGGTTGATCTCGATGACGCCGTCGGTGGCGAGCGTGGGGTCGGCGCCGAAGATCGCGACGAGCGCAAGAAGCCTCGCTGAGGTTCGAGCTGCGGCCGACAGTGCGTGACGGTTGGGTAGCGCACCGCGGTCGCGGTTCCTTTGCATGGCGAGGCTCCTTTTGTCCAGGCCGATCGCGCGCAGCCTACTCCTTTCGCGGGCGTCGTCAAGCGCTCGCATGAGCGGCGTCAGCAACCTCATCCTAATACTTTCTTGGGCGAACCTTTGCCAACACCTTAAACGGCAGTCCGGCGATGCGCAGGAAGCCTTCCGCATCGGTCTGATCGTAGCTGCCGCCCCCCTCCATGCTGGCGATCGCGGCGTCGTACAGGCTGTTGGGGCTGCTGCGGCCTTGAATCTCCACGTTGCCCTTGTAGAGGCCAAGCCGGATTTCGCCCGCGACCGGCCGTTGCGCCTCGCGGATGAAAGCCAGCAGGGCGTCCATTTTCGGCGTGTACCAGAAGCCGTAATAAACGAGCTCGGCCACCTCAGGCGCCAGGCGCTCGCGCAGGTGCAGCAGGTCGCGGTCGAGGGTGAGCTGCTCCAGCGCGCGGTGCGCGGCATACAACACGGTCATGCCCGGCGCTTCGTAAACGCCGCGGCTCTTCATCCCAACGAAGCGGTTTTCGACGATGTCGATGCGGCCCACGCCGTTGCGCCCACCGGTCGCGTTGAGCGCCGCGATGAGGGCATGCGCCTCCATCGCCTCGCCGTCCACGCTCACCGGTACGCCGGCATCGAAGCCGATGGTGAGCGATTCCCCCGCCTCGGGCGCTTCGCGCGGGGAGACGGTCATTTCGAAATCGATGATCTCCAGGCCGTTGACATTCGGATCCTCGAGCCTGCCTGCCTCGTACGATACGTGAAGGCAGTTCTGGTCTGAGCTGTAGGGCTTGTCGGCGGTAGCCGACACCGGGATGTCCTTTTCCGAACAGAACTGCAGCATCTCGCGGCGGCCCGGAAATCGTTCGCGAAAGCCGGCGTCGCGCCAGGGCGCGATGACCCGGATCGAGGGGTCGAGGGCTTGGGCGGCCAGTTGAAAGCGGCACTGGTCGTTGCCCTTGCCGGTGGCGCCGTGGGCGAAGGCGCGGGCCCCGACCTCGCGCGCGACCTGCAGGCAGGCCTTGGCGATCAGCGGCCGGGCGATGGCGGTGCCGAGCAGGTAGATGCCCTCGTACTTCGCCTGCCACTGCAGCACGGGAAAAGCGAAGTCGCGGCAGAGTTCCTCGCGCACGTCGACCACGCGCCCGCTCGCGGCGCCCGTCGAGCGCGCCTTTGCGAGGATGGCGTCGCGGTCCTCGGCGGGCTGCCCGACGTCGACGTAGACGCAATGAACCGCGAGGCCGCGTTCCTTCAGCCAGCCGAGGATGACGGAAGTGTCGAGTCCGCCGGAATACGCAAGGACACAGCTTTCCATTCAGGCACTCCATTTGACTGCATCAGACGCGGGCCAGGGCCGATATACTATCGAAATTCTCCTGCCCTACGGCGGTGATCACGAAGATCATGAACAAAGTGCAGCCCTCACTGAGCCTGTCCCAGGAATCCCTGGCCCGCATCCTGCAGGTCACACAAAAACTGGCGCAGCCTTTCGATCTCGTGCACCTGCTGAACGAGGTCATCGAGGCCGGCAAGTCGGTGCTGCTGGCCGATCGCGGGGCGGTGTGGCTGTTCGACCGCAGCCAGCAGGAACTGGTCATGAAGACGCCCCAATTCAATCCGGCGCCACGCGTGCGCGCCGGCGAGGGCCTGGTTGGCGAGTGCTTCAGCACCCGCAGCATCATCAACGTCGCCGATGCCTATTCCGACCCCCGTTTCCATGGTGCCATCGACCAGGCCACCGGCTATCGGACGCATTCCCTGCTCAACGTGCCTTTGCAGGACAGCCAGGACCGCATGATCGGGGTCCTGCAACTGCTCAACAAGGCATCCGGGGCTTTCGATGAGCGGGACGAACTGGTGGCGAGAACATTGGGCGCCCAGTGCGCGGTGGCCATCCAGCGCACGCAGCTCACCGAAGCGCTGTTCGTCAAAGAACGGCTCGACGAGGAGGTCTCGCTGGCGCGCGAGATCCAGATGAGCACGCTGCCCGACGTGATGCCGGAGGTCCCCGGCTACGATCTGCACGGCGAGTTTCGACCCGCCGACCGCGCCGGCGGCGACATGTTCGACCTCGTCGTGCTCGGCGGCAAGCTGTTCATCCTGCTGGGCGACGCCACCGGCCACGGTTTCGGGCCGGCGCTGTCGGCCACGCAGTTGCAGGCCATGCTGCGTGTGGCCTTCCGCTGCGGGGCCAATCTCGACCAGGCGTTCCAGCACGTCAACAACCAGATGGTCGAGGACCTCCCCGACGACCGCTTCGTGACGGCCTTCATGGGTTTTCTCGACCCGACTAGCCACGAATTGCGATTCCACTCCGGTGGCCAGGGGCCGATCCTTCACTACAGGAACGCCTCCAGGACCTGCGACTGGTATAAGCCCACGACCTTCCCGGTCGGCATTCTCGAAATGGCGGAAGCGAAGAATGCCAGCGCCCTCAACATGGAGCCGGGCGATATCCTGGTGCTCCTTTCCGACGGCGTCTACGAGTACGTCAATCGCCAGGGGGCTCAGTTCGGCGAGGAGCGCGTCGCCGGGCTGATGAAGTATCACTACGACCTGCCGATGCCCGAGCTGGGGCGGCAGATCTTTTCCGCCCTGGAGGATTTCGGGGCCGGTGCCGAGCAGGCCGATGACATCTCCATCGTGCTGGTGAAGCGCGATGAAGCGGAATCTGAACTAGAATAGGCGCGGGAGACCAGCATGCCCGTGGACGCGTGCACCCGCAAATCGGGCAGGGGAGAACGCCTTGAAAAAAGAATACAAACGGAGTTTTGACGAAATTCAAAACATCGTCGCCGACACGGCCCGGTTTTTCGAGGAGGAGAACATCGATCCCTCTCTACGGCTCAAGGTCGATCTGTCGATTGAAGAGCTGTTCGTCAACATGGTGACCTACGACACCGAAACCGACCGCAACATCCTGATCGAGATGAATCCGATCGAAAACGGCATCGAAGTCAGCCTTTCGGACTTCAACGTCGAGCCCTTCGACCCCACCAAGCCGCGCGACGTCGACATCAACGCCCCGCTGTCCGAGCGCGATCCCGGCGGACTCGGGCTCTACCTCGTGCTGAAAATGGCGGATTCCATCCATTACCGCTACCACGACCGCACCAGCACCATCACGTTCTGCAACCGCGTGGGTAAAGCCGATGTTTGAGATCGACTTCAACGACGCCGGTGCGGTCGTCATGATCGGCCGCCTGGACGCCGTCCAGGCCCCCCTCGCCCAGGATTTCCTGGACCGCGTGCCAGGCGATTGCGTGGTCGACATGGACAGCCTGGAGTACATTTCCAGCGCCGGGCTGGGCGTGCTCCTGAAAACGCACAAGCGCCTGATGGCAACATCAAACGGGCTCAAACTCATCAACGTCAACTCTCACATCAACGACATCTTCCGCTACTCCGGCTTCGACAAATTGTTCGAAATCGAAACGGATTAAGAATGACAAGAAGCCACCTCAAACACTCACGTACGCCACGTTATCGGCCAGTTGGTTCGAGTGCAAGACGGCGCGCGGGTCACAGTAGCAGGGTCTACGGGGCCCGCGCGCCAACACAGCAATCGGACCAACTGGCCATAACCCTCCGGGCTGCCAATGATTTTTCGCCCGGGCGGCACAATCGCTCCTTGAAGTACAACGAGTACATCGGCGTCGCGCTTGCACCACCGGATCAAAAAATCATTGACAGCGTGTCGCACGGGAGTGTTTGAGGTGGCTTCTAACAAACTTTTTTGGGCGTGACCAGTAATTATGGGTAATAGCCGGGATCAGACACTGATCGAAAGATGCCAGCGTGGTGACCGGCGAGCGTTGGAGGAATTGCTGGAGACCTACCAGCGCCCGGTGTACAACGCGGCATTCAGGATGCTGGGGAACCCGGAAGACGCCTCGGACGTGACGCAGGCGGTGTTTCTGAAGGTGTTCGAGCATCTCGACCGTTACGACCCGGAGTACAAGTTTTTCAGTTGGATTTATCGGATTGCGATTAATGAATCGATCAACCAGTTCAAACGCGCGAAGCGGGAAACGAAGCTCGATGACACCGAGCTTTCCGGCGCACGCGGACCGGTTGAAGAGGCCGAACTGGACGCCGATTCACGGCGCGTCCAGGACGCGCTCATGACGTTGCAGGAGGACTACCGGATGGTCGTCGTACTCAGGCATTTCTCGGAAATGAGTTATCGCGAGATCAGCGAAGTCCTGCACATCCCTGAGATCACGGTGAAGTCTCGGCTGTACACGGCCCGCCAGCTCCTCAAGGACCGGCTGGTCGCCGGCGGGGAGGGCTGACCATGTTGCACGAACACACTAAAGACCTCATCAACAGGGCAGTCGACCGGGAGCTGTCCGAGCCCGAGAAGGCCGAGTTCAATGCCCTGCTTGCCGATTCGCAGGAAGCGCGGTCCTACAGTGACGGGCTCACCGGGCTGGTAAGCCTCCTCGAGCGCGTGCCGCTCGTGGAGCCGCCCGGTAACCTGCAGCGCAGGATCCTCAACCATATTCAGTTACCTCGCCCCCAACGCTGGTTCACCTGGTCGGCCGCCTGGATGCAAGGCAAGCCGGTTTCTCACGGCATGGCCGCGGCCGCCGGGTTGATGGCGGCGGTGGCGATCTACGAGTTGGGCCCGGTCACGGACACCGACTATGCCGCGCTGGTGGGCACCCTGGCGCGCGGGGAGGGACTGAACGGCGTCGTCCAGCTCAGCTATCTGGACATTGACCTGCCGGCGGTCCACGGCCGGGTGCTTCTGAGTGGCAGCGACGACCTCAAGCTGTTGCGATTCGACGTCGCCTCGGATGCCCAGGTCGAATTCGAAGTCCTGTTGGGCGGCTCCGGGCTGACCTTCGGCGGCTTCGCCCAGGAAGCCGAGGCCGGCACCGATAATTTCAGCTATTCAGAAGGCAATCTCAGCGTCTCGAACTTCGGGCCGCAGCGATTCACAGTGATCCTCCGGGATGTATCCGCCGAGGCGGCCGAATCCGGTGGCATCGTGGTATCCGTGAGCCAGGAAGGTGAGGCTTTGTATCAGGGTGTGCTCAGCCTGTGAGCGCAGGCCCCAGGCACCGAACCACCAACTTTTTGGAGCACGAAGAGTAATTTAATCACAAGGCCCGGATTCGCCGGGCGGCAGTAGAACTTGATTGGGAGCGATCAGGAGAGTGAATATGAATATTCTACAAAGAGGCAATTCCAAGGTGTGGATTCTCGTAGCAGGGCTGGTAGCTGTCGTACTGGTGATCCTGTACGTTGGCGGCAATTTTCCGCCCGGTAGTGACGACGAGGCGGCCGGCACCATCGTTCCCGCCGAACGGTATCGTAGCGAAGAAGCGCTGAGCGAGGACGCGATCGACCTCGGTGACCAGACGATCTCGGAGTTCGTTCAAACCGATGCGTTCGAGGTCCTGGTGAACAATCCGGAGCTGGCGGGCGTACTTGGCAGCCAGGCCTTCCGTGATGCGCTCAACAGCAGCGACTTTCTTGACGCGCTCAACAGCAGCGACTTCCGCGACGCGCTCAACAGCAGTGCCTTCCGCGATGCGCTCAACAACAGCGCCTTCCGTGATGCGCTCAACGGCCAGGCCGCCCGCGACGCCCTGAACAGCCAGGACTTCCGCGACGCGCTGAACAGCCAGGCCTTCCGCGACGCGCTGAACAGCCAGGCCGCGCTCAGTGCGCTGAACAGCCAGGATGCGCTCAACGCCCTCAACAGCCAGAATGTTCGTGACGCGCTGGCCAACGAGGAAGTCCGCAATGCGCTCGCCAACGAGAACATGCGGAATGCACTGAGCAACTCGGCATTCCGCGATGCACTCAATAGCCAGAACTTCCGCGATGCCCTGTCCGCCCAGTCCCTGGCCAGTGCAGTCGTCAGCGCCGGCGCAGACAACGCCCTGATGGCCAACGACGCATTCTCCAGCGCCCTCGCCAACGAGGACTTCCGCTTGGCGCTGAGCGACGACAGCGTGCGCAATGCGCTGGCCAGCCAGGCATTCCGCAACGCGCTCAATGCCCAGGCCTTCCGCGACGCGCTCAATGGCCAGGCCTTCCGCGATGCGCTCAACAGCAGCGACTTCCGTGACGCGCTCAACAGCAGCAACTTCCGCGACGCGCTCAACAGCAGCAACTTCCGCGATGCGCTCAACAGCAGCGCCTTCCGCGATGCGCTCAACAGCAGCGCCTTCCGCGATGCGCTCAACAACAGTGCCTTCCGCGATGCGTTGAACAACAGCGCCTTCCGCAACGCGCTCAACAGCAGCGCCTTCCGCAACGCGCTGAACAGCAGCGCCTTCCGCGACGCGCTCAACAGCCAGGCCTTCCGCGATGCGCTCAACAGCCAGGCCTTCCGCGATGCGCTCAACAGCCAGGCCTTCCGCAACGCGCTGAACAGCAGCGCCTTCCGCGACGCGCTCAATAGCGAGCTCGCCGCTCGGAATGCTCGGGACGCTCGGAACTAGCGAAGACGCCTTCCAGAGAGTAATTGGCGTAATGAGAATGGCCACCTGAATGATTCAGGTGGCCTTTTCTTTTTCCCCTTTATTTTTCCCTATTATTTTTCCCTATTATTTTTCCCTATTATTTTTGCTTGGGGCACCCGATACTGATCGTCAAGCTGCCGGGGAGAGGCCAAATGTTTGGAATCCGATGTGCAATCCGGGGGTTGTGCTGCTGGGCCATGCTGGCCTGCGGCATGCTGCACGCCCAGTCATTCGAGCTGGACAGGCTCGAGACCGACGACATGCGGCTGATCTATTCCGATCCGCTGCAGACCTACCTGGTGCCGCATGTCGTACGGAGCTTCCATAATTCCATGGAATTCCAGAAATACATCTTCGACTGGACGCCCTGGGAGAAGAGTTCGGTCCTGCTGACAGACTTCAGCGACTACGGCAATGCCCGGGCAGGCTCGGTGCCATTTAACTTCGTGCAAATCGACATTGCACCGCTGAGCCGGACCTTCGAAACCTTTCCCGCCAGTGAGCGCATTTACATGCTGATGAACCACGAGTTGGTTCATCTGGCCACGGGTGACGTCTGGAGCCAGCAGGAAGCGTGGTGGAGAAGAGTATTTTTCGGCAAGCCCTCGCCGGCGCAGGAGCATCCGGAATCACTGCTCTATGCCTACCTGGCAGCGCCCCGCGATGTTGCACCCCGATGGTACTTTGAAGGCAGCGCCGTGTTCATGGAAACCTGGATGTCCGGCGGCCTGGGACGAGCCCAGGGGGCTTTCGATGAGATGGTCTTCCGCGCCAAGGTTCGTGACGGGGCCCATTTCTACAGCAACCTTGGACTGGTTTCCGAGGGCACCCGCATCGACTTCATGGCCGGGACAAATGCCTATCTCTACGGAACCCGGTTCATGAGCTACCTCGCCTGGCAGTACTCCCCACAGGCCGTCGTCGAATGGCTCAAGCGCGGCGAGGACAGCGAGCGCTATTACGCCCGCCAGTTCGAGCACGTATTCGGCAAGCCGCTGGAAGAGGCCTGGGACGACTGGATCGAATGGGAGCATGAATTTCAGCAGGAAAACCTCGAGGCCGTCCGGAAACATCCGTTAACCGAGGTGCGGCGCCTGGTGTCGACCGGACTGGGTTCCGTCTCGAGATCCTTCTACGACCCAAGTAACGATAGCTTGATCGGGGGTTACATGTACCCCGGCGTGGTTGCGCACATTGGCGTTCTTTCAGCCGATGACAGTGAGGTCAAGCGCCTGACGGACATCAAGGGCCCGATGAAGTACCGCGTCACGGCAACCGCCTGGGATCCCGCGAGCAGGACGTTTTTCTACACCACCGACAACTCCGAATACCGCGACCTCATGGCGCTTGACGTGGATACCGGCAAGAAGCACATGCTGCTCAAGGACGCGCGGATCGGGGACCTGGCCTTCAACCGCGCTGACCAATCGATCTGGGGCCTGCGGCACCTCAATGGCTACGTTACCCTGGTCCGCATCCCCTTTCCCTACGACTCATGGAGCCAGGTTTATACCTGGGCATACGGCAATGAGCCGTTCGAACTCGACGTCTCGCCCGACGGGGCCCTGCTGTCGGCGTCCGTGGCCGAAGTCAGCGGCCAACAGTTCCTGCGGGTATTCCGAACCGATGAGCTGCTGAACGGCAAGGCCGAGCCCACCGCCGAGTTCAATTTCGGAACCGCGATACCGGAAGGCTTCGTGTTTTCGCCCGACGGGCGCTACCTGTACGGCAGCAGCTACTACACCGGGGTTTCCAACATTTACCGTTACGAGATCGCCACCGAGGAGATCGAAGCTGTCAGCAACGCCGAGACCGGCTTCTTCCGGCCCATCCCGCTCGAGGACGGTTCGCTGATCGTCTTTGAATACACCGGCGAGGGCTGGGTGCCCGCCCTCCTCGACCCCGAACCGCTGGAGCACGTCAGCGCCATTACATTCCTCGGCAACGAGATTGCGAAAAAATACCCGGTGGTCCGCGAATGGTCGCTAACCGCGAAGCTGGATGACTTCGAACTCGACAGCCTTGTCACGGACAGGGGCAAGTTCAACCCCAATCGGGGCCTGGCGCTGTCCTCGGCCTACCCGATCATCGAGGGATACCGGGATACCGTCGCGCTGGGCTACAACTGGATGTTTCACAATACTTTCGCCCTCAGCTCATTGCAGACAAACCTGTCCTACAGCCCCGACGATTCAATCGAATCCAGCGAGCGGCTGCACGCTGATATCGAGTACCGGGGAATCTACTGGAGGCTGCGCTACTGGCACAACAACGCCGATTTCTACGACCTGTTCGGGCCTACCGAGCGCGGTCGCAAGGGTGACGCGGTAATCGCCGGTTACCAGCGGGCGCTGATCTTCGACGAGCCGCGACACCTCGATTTTGAAGCCGAACTCGCCTGGTACACGGGCCTGGATACCCTGCCCGGCAACCAGAACGTCGCCTCCGACTTCGATGACCTGCTGTCAGCCGCCGTTGAGTTCGATTACACCCACACCCACAAGTCCCTCGGCGCCGTCGACCACGAAAAGGGCTGGCGCTGGAGGGCTGCTGCATACGCCGACCACGCCAATGGCGACACCTTTCCAC
>Ga0302046_10001265_pt1 | contig 23726 bp, 19 predicted proteins | sample RVTome_11_FD_200261 | JGI IMG/M metagenome (GOLD analysis project Ga0302046, IMG submission 200261) | Soil microbial communities from uranium-contaminated site in the Upper Colorado River Basin, Wyoming, United States - RVT147D111 (version 2) ... | reverse complement strand
GGCTGCGTGGGGAGCGGCTCCGCCCTCGGGGGGTCGGCCGCCGCGACGGGCGGTGGCGGGGCCGTCACCTCGAGGTCGAAGGCCTGGACCTGATTCTCCGCGCTCGCCGTGATGGTCACGCGGCCGGGCGCCCGCGTCTGGATCGTACCGTCCGTACCGACCGTCGCCACGCGCTCGTTGCTGGACGTCCACGTGATGGTGCGGTCCATGAGGGTCCGGCCATTCGCGTCCTGCGCCGACGCGGAAGCGCTGAAGGTCTGGCCCGCCTGGAGCGAGGCCACCTGCCGGCTCACCTGGACCCGCGCCACGGCGATCCGGGCCGGCGGGCGCACCCGCAGCGCGAACGTCCCGCGCTGCCCCGCGACCGTGGCCGTGATCGTGGCCTCACCCTCGCTCACGGCCCGCACGGTGCCGTCGTCGGCGACGGTGGCCACCCGCGGGTTGCTGGACTGCCAGGCGACCTCGTACGTCGGGACCACGCGGTTCCGGTCGTCGAGCACGGTGAGGCCGAGGCGTGCGGAGCCGCCCGGTTCGAGCCCCGTGCCCGGGCCGCCGCGAATGGCGACGGACGCGACCGGCGGGATGCTCACGGTGACGCGCGTCGGCCGGGATCGAATGTTCTCCGAGATGCCGACGATGTCGGCGGTGCCCTCGGCCAGCGCGATGAGCCGGGTTCCCTGCACGCGAACGACCCCGGCCGCCGACGACTGGAGCGCCACGGGCCGGCCCCCCAGGGTCACGCCGCTCGCGTCTTCCGCGCGCGCCGAGACGTTCACCGTGTCGCCGGGGGCGAGCTGGGCGGTTTGCAACTCGACGGTCACGGCCGCGACGGACGCGCGCACAGCCGTGACGGTCACGACAGCCGTATCGGCCCTGCCCTCCTCGCTGGTGGCGATGATGCGGGTCGTCCCGGCTTTCAGCGCCTCCACGATCCCGCTGACCCCGGGTCCCGCCGCCACGGTCGCCACCGAAGGGTCGCTCGACCGCCACGTGATGTCGCGATTGGCGAGCGGCGTCCGGGTGCTGTCCAGCAGCCAGGCGAGCAGCTCGCCGGAGGTGCCGACCGCCATGCTCTGGGACCGGGGGTTGAGCTGCACGGACGCCACCGGGGCGGGTGGCGGTGCCGCGGGCGCCTCGGGCTCGGGCAGGACCACGGGCTCGTCCGGCGTCGCGGCCGGTGTCCGCAGGCTCATCAGGACGCCGACCACCGCCGCCGAGGCCACGGTGAGGCCCGCCAGGCCGAGCCCGAGTGTGAGCCCGCGTTTGCGCGGCGCCGGGGCCGGGGCGAGTGCCGCGGCCGGAGCGGACCGCGGCTGGGCGGCGGGGGCGGGAGCGGAGGCTCCCGTTGGGGGAGGCCAGGGCAGCGCCCCCGACGTCACCACTGTTTCCCCTTCGTGCGTGATCATGGTGGGCGCGTCGCTCGTGATCACGGTCGGCGTATCGGCACCGGTCCGGGACCCCGTGGGCACCGGCGTGGGCGGCGGCGTCCGCGCCGGCTGGAACCCGGACGGGATCGGGGCCGCACCCGACGGCATGGTGGGCGCGTCGGGGGAGGCCGTGGGGATCGGGCTCGCGGGCGTGTGCACGGCGTCCGTGAGCGCGGCTCCGGAGCCGCCGCGCGCGAGGGCGCGCATCTGCTTCCGGATGGGATCGCCCGGGGCCATGGCCGGGGCGCCGATCTCGGCCACCGCGTCTTCCATCGTGGGCCAGCGCGTGGCGGGGTCCTTGGCGAGCATCCGCGCAATGGCCTCGGCGAGGGGCTCCGGACAGTCCGGCCGCAACTGGCGTACGGGCGGGGGCGGCTCGTTGAAGTGCTTCCACATGATCCCCATCAGCGAGTCCGCGTCGAACGGGATCGTGCCGGTGAGCAGCTCGTAGGCCACGATGCCCAGCGAATACTGGTCGGTGGCCCCCGTGATCTCCTTGCTGGCGCACTGCTCGGGGCTCATGTACGTGGGCGTCCCGATCGTGACCCCCGTCATCGTGAGGCCCCGCGCGTCCGCCACCTTGGCGATTCCGAAGTCGGTGACGACCGCCCAGCCCTCCTCGTCCAGCATGATGTTCGCGGGTTTCATGTCGCGATGGACGATGCCACGCCGGTGCGCGTACCCCAACGCGCCACCCACCTGGTTCATGATGGCCTGGACCATGGGGATGGGGAGCGGGCCCTGCTCGCGGATCACCGTGTCGAGCGAGCGCCCCTCCACGAACTTCATCACGAAGAACAGGAGGTTCCCGGTCTCGCGGACCGCGTAGATCGGGATGATGTGCGGGTGGCTCAGCGACGCTGCCGTCCGGGCTTCCCGCTTGAACCGCTCCACCATGCCCGCGCCCGTCACGAGCGACGGCGTCATGACCTTGATGGCGACCTTCCGGTCGAGCGCGATGTCGTGGGCCAGGAAGACCGTGGCCATGCCGCCCCGGCCCAGCTCCCCCGCGATGTCGTAGTCACCCGTAGTGGCGTGCCGCAGCGGCTCGAGAATCTCGGATTCCGGCTTGGGGGCCGGCGGCGGCGGCGGCACGGTGGCCATCTTGGCGGTGGCGAGCACGGCCTGCTCCCCCGAGACGTCGTGGCCGCAGCGCGAGCAGAAGTGCGCGCCGGCAACGATTGGGGTGCCGCAGCGGGAGCAGGTGCGTTCGGTCATCACAGGGGCCCAGTCAACCAATCTAAGGACGCATCGGGAGTGATGCCACGCCGAGCCGGCAACGGGCGTCACGCGTAGCTTCCCGCTGCAATGTTCCCGCCAACCGCCCCCCGGCCCCGCCTGGCCCTCCTCGAGGTGGCCCTGGGCGCGCTGCTCATCAGCTTCGCCTCCGTCTGGGTGCGGCTGGCCCCGGTCGGGCCCACCGCGGCCGGCTTCTACCGGATGCTGGTCGGAGGCGTGGTCCTCCTGGTCGTCGCCCTGGCCCGGCGCGAACGCCTCTGGGTCGGCCGCCGGGCGCTGGCCTTCGTCCTGGCCGGCTCCGTGCTCTTCGCGGCGGATCTGGCCTTCTGGCACCGGAGCATCCACCTCGTGGGGCCGGGGCTGGCCACGATTCTGGCCAACTTCCAGGTGTTCCTGCTCGCGGGCTTCGGTATCGTGGTGCTGCGGGAGCGCCTGGACTGGCGGTTCGGCGTCGCCATCGTGACCGCCCTGGGGGGGCTGCTGCTCCTGGTGGGCGTGGACTGGCGCGCGCTCCCGGCGGGGTACCGGACCGGCGTCGGCTTCGGCCTGCTGACCGCGCTTTCGTACGGCGCCTATCTGCTGGTCCTCCGGGCCAGCCAGGCCCGCACCGGCCGCCTCGAGCCACTTCCCAACCTCATGGCCATCTGCTGGGGCACCGCCCTCCTGCTGGGCCTCCTGGCCGTCTGGCAGGGCGAATCCCTGGTGGTCCCTGACGGCCGCACCGCGGCCATCCTTGGCGTCTACGGGATCACGGCCCAGGTGGTGGGCTGGCTGCTGATCTCGCGCGGCATCCCCCACGTGGAAGCGGGCCGCGCGGGCCTCGTGCTCCTGCTCCAGCCGTCGCTGGCCTTCGTGTGGGACATCCTGTTCTTCGGGCGACCCACGGACGTGGGGGACGTGGCGGGGGCGGTGCTGGCGCTCGGGGCGATTTACCTCGGGACGGCGCGAAGCAGCGACGGGAACGACGGGAGCGACGGGAGGGGGTGACGCGGCCGAACTCATCGCGCGAGTCGAGACCGCCGAACTCGCCTGACCGGCCCACCTTGCGGCGCGGCCCTTCGGGACGCCATTTCCCCACGACCACCTTCCGGCGGAGATCATGAAGAAGCTCACCCCCATCATCACCGTGGACACCATCGAGCCGTGTCTCCCGTTCTGGACCGAGCGGCTGGATTTTGCCGTGACCGCGGAAGTGCAGCACGCGGGGCGGCTCGGGTTCGTGATCCTCGCGAGGCACGGGGTGGAGGTCATGTATCAGTCGCGGGCCAGCATCGAGGCGGATGTGGCGGCCGTGGCGGCGAGCGGGGCGGGCACGCGCACGCTGCTGTTCATCGAGGTCGCCGACGTGGCGGACATCACGCGCCGGCTCGAGGGGATCGAGATTGTGGTCCCGATGCGGAAGACGTTCTACGGATCCGAGGAGTTTTTCGTTCGCGCCCCGTGCGGGACGCTGGTGGGGTTTGCGCAGTTCGGTGCCCGGTGATGGGGACCATGCGTCCGGGATCGGGTCGCGGCGCGTGAGGGGCGGGACACAGCATGCGGCGTGACCTGCTGACGCTGGTTCGCGAGGCGCTCGCGGGGCGCTACACGGTGGAGCGCGAGATCGCGCGCGGCGGCGCGGCCTACGTGTTTGCCGGGCGGGACGGGGCCGGCACCGCGGTGGCGCTCAAGATCCTCCGGCCCGAGCTGGCCGTGACCGTGACCGCCGACCGGTTCCTGCGCGAGGTGGGCTTCCTGCGCCAGCTCGAGCACCCGCACGTGGCGCGGGTGCTGGATTCGGGCGAAGCCGAGTTCTTTCTCTTCTATGTGATGCCGATGGTCGAGGGGCCGAACCTCCGGCAGCACCTCGATCGCGCCCGCCGGGTGTCCGTCGAGGACACGTGCCGGATCGGACGGGACCTGCTCGACGCCCTCGGCTATTTCCACGAGCGCCAGATCGTCCATCGGGACGTGAAGCCCGACAACATCGTGCTGCGGCCCGACGGGCCGGTGCTCGTGGACTTCGGGATCGCCAAGGCCATTGCGGACGCGGGCACGGATCGGCTCACCCGGTCCGGGTTCACCGTCGGCACGTCGCACTACATGAGTCCGGAGCAGGTGCTGGGGGAGCCCGACATTGACCACCGCTGCGATCTCTACTCCATGGGCTGCGTCCTGTACGAATGCCTCACCGGGCGCCCCCCCTTCTGGCACCAGCGCGAGGAGCACGTGCTCCGGATGCAGCAGCTGGATCCCGCGCCCGACGTCCGCGAGCGGCGGGCCGACACGCCGCCCGGCCTGGCCGCGGCGATTGCCCGCGCGCTCGAAAAGGAACGGGGACGGCGCTGGGCGACCGCTCTGGAGATGCGGACGGCGATCGGGAGCGAGTAGAATCCTGAATGTCCAACAGGGAACAGCCTTCCGCATTCCTCGTTCCTTGTTGGCCATTCGATAGTCGGTAGCTTCCCCGGCACACACGAGGACATCCGAATGCATACGGTGGTGCTGCTGCGGCACGGGGAGAGCGACTGGAACCGGGAGAACCGGTTCACCGGCTGGACCGACGTGGACCTGTCGGACAAGGGTGTGGCCGAGGCGCACGAGGCGGCGCGGCTGCTGATGGAGGGCGGGTATCAGTTCGACGTGGCGTACACGTCGGTCCTCAAGCGGGCCATCCGGACGCTGTGGATGGTGCTCGAGGACATGGACCAGATGTGGATCCCCGTGCACCGGAGCTGGCGGCTCAACGAGCGGCACTACGGTGCGCTCCAGGGCCTCAACAAGGCGGAGACCGCGGCCCGGCATGGCGAAGCGCAGGTGAAGCTCTGGCGCCGGAGCTACGACACCTCGCCGCCCGCGCTCACGCCCGACGACGAGCGCTACCCGGGCCACGATCCGCGGTACGCCACCGTCCCGCGGGCCGAGCTGCCGCTCACCGAATCGCTCAAGGACACGGTTGCGCGGTTCCTGCCGTACTGGACCGAGACCATCGTGCCCGTCATCCGATCCGGGAAGCGCGTGCTGATCGCGGCGCACGGCAACAGTCTCCGCGCCCTGGTGAAGCACCTGGACGGCATCCCGGAGGACGAGATCGTGGGGCTCAACATCCCCACCGGCGTCCCCCTCGTCTACGCGCTGGATCCCAAGATGCGGCCCCTGCGTCACTTCTATCTGGGCGACCCCGAGGCGGTCGCGGCGGCGGAGCGGGCGGTCGCGAACCAGGGCAAGAAAGGCTGACACCGGTCCCGCCGCTCGCGCGGCTGCTCGCCGCGGTTCCCCACCTGGCGCGCCCGCTCGTCCTGCTCGAGGACGGCCGCGGGCGGTCGGGGCGGGCGCGGCTCGCGTGGGGCGCCCGAGCCCGGCATCGGCTGGAGTGGAGCGAGCGCCGAATCGGGGATCTCCCGTGGCTGGCGACGCTGCCGGCCGAGCGCCGCCTCTACGGAACCGTCGCCTACGACCTCGGGCTCCCACCCCGTGCCCGGCGGGCCGCGCCGCTCGTGCCCCAGCCCCTGGCGGATTTCCTCGAGCCGGCCCACGAGCTGGTCGTAGACTGCGGAACGGGGGACCTCTTGCTCGGGGACTGGGGGGACCTCGGCGGCCGGGCCGGCGATCCGCACACGCACGTGGTCCCGTCCTCCCGTGCTCCCGTCCTCCGCGAGCGCAGCTTCACCCAGCCCGCGTTCGAGTCCGCCGTGAGGCGGGTCAAGGACTACATCGCCGCCGGCGACGTGTATCAGGTGAACCTCGCCGTGGGCGACCGCTACGAGACCGCCCTCACCCCCTGGGAGCTGTACCTGCGCGTCCGCGCCGTGAACCCATCCCCGTGGATGGGGTTCGCGGATTTCGGGGACTGGCAGATCGTGTCGGGGTCGCCGGAGTTGCTGGTGGAAGTCGGTGGGCGAGGCGGACGAGGCGGTCCCGTCGTCATCCGCACCCGCCCGATTGCCGGAACCAGGAAAAAGACCGGCGATCCCCACCGCGACGCGGCGATGCGCTCCGAGCTGACGCTCGATGCCAAGGAGCAGGCGGAGCACCGGATGCTGGTGGACCTGGCGCGCAACGACGTCGGGCGCGTGGCCGAGTTCGGGTCGGTGCACGTGGCGGAGCGGGAGGTGATCGAGGAGTACTCCCACGTCTTTCATCTCGTGAGCGATGTGGTGGGGCTGCTGCGACCCGACCGGACCGTCGCCGACGCGATCGCCGCGCTGTTCCCGGGCGGGACGATCACCGGAGCGCCGAAGATCCGGGCCATGGAGGTGATCGCCGAGCTGGAGCCGGTGGCGCGCGGGGCCTACACCGGGGGACTGGGGTGGCTCGGGCCGGACGGCACGCAGCTCAATATCCTGATCCGCTCGGCGGTGTTCCGCGACGGCATCGTGGGGATCCATGCGGGAGCGGGGATCGTGTGGGATTCGGATCCGGCCCGCGAGTGGCGGGAGAGCCTGCGCAAGGCGGCGGCGATCCGGGTAGCGCTCGGGGCGAACGGTTGAGCGACGTGGTGATCTTCGAGACGATGCGCGTGCGGGACGGTCGGGTGCCGCTGCTCGACGCGCATGGCGCCCGGCTGCGCCGGGGGGCGGCGGCCGTCGGGCTATCTGCGGTGCCGGATGTCCTGGTTCCGGAGGCCGCCGACCGCGCCCGGGACGGAGACGACCGTATCCTCCGGCTCGCGTGGTCGGCGTCGGGGCCGCGGTGGAGCGAGCGACCGCTCGAGGACCCCGCCGCGTGGCGCGTCCGGACGGTGGCCGAGCCGCACCCGGGCTATCCGGTGAAGACCGAAGACCGGGCCGCGTTCGACCGGGCGCTGGCCGCCGCCCGCCACGCCGAGGCCGACGAGCCGCTGCTCTCGACCGCGACGGGGACCGTGGTGGAAGGCGCGCGCTTCGCGGTGGTCTGGGTGGAAGGGGAGGAGCTGTGCTATCCCGATCCCGGCCTTGGCGGCCTGCCGAGCGTGGGCCTGGCTCGCCTGCTCGCGGTGGCGGCGGAAGCGGGAGTCCGGACGCGGGCGGCCTGGGTCACCGTCGCTGGCCTGAACGGGCTCCCGGCAGGTCTCGTGAACGCGGCCAGGGGACTGGTCCGGGTGACCGCGCTGGACGGGCGCCCGGTCCCGCCGAGCAACCTGCTGGACGGTCTCGCGGAGCGCTTCTGGCCCTCGGCTTGATTACCATTTAGGCGGGGACTACGTTGCGGTCCTCCCCGGGTTTCCCGGGGGGTCGTGGTGGCTGTAGCTCAATCGGTTAGAGCGCCGGACTGTGGCTCCGGAGGCTGCGGGTTCAAGTCCCGTCAGCCACCCTCGGGAGTGCTAAGTGTCCAATGAACGACAGGGAATGTCGAAGGCCCGTTCCGTAGGTCCGTAGCTCAATTGGTAGAGCACCGGTCTCCAAAACCGGGGGTTGCAGGTTCAAGTCCTGCCGGGCCTGTCAAAGCCGCGCCAAAAGGGCGCGGCTTTGTCATGCCAGGCACGCCTCTTTCCCTCGGGCCTCACTACGTTCGGCCCACGCGGGTCAAGTCCTGCCTCTTTCCCTCGGGCCTCACTGCGTTCGGCCCGCACTAGAACCTCCGCCGCCTGGTGATGGAAACCCGGATGTCCCGCGTGGTGAACAGCAGGTTCACCGTTTCCGTGTAGGCGACCGCAACCTCGATGGTTCGCGCGCCGGTGCGGGCGAACCGGATCCGGTTGGCCTCGGGAGGCAGGTCCATGGATGCGATCTCCTCCGCGATCTGCGCGCGGATGGTCGCGTCCGCCACCTGCCCGGCGTAGGCCAGTTGTGCGTCCATGGCCTCCGAGACCGAGTACCGCCGCCAGTAGACCCCACCGAATGCCATCCCGCTGTATACGGCGGCGGCGATCACGACCAGCAGGATCGCCGTGCTGACCTTCACCTTGCCGGCCCGATTGCCTGTGAGGGACACGGTGGCGCTCCTGGGTCGTCTGAGGATTTCGACAATAGGGAATTCCGGGCGGTCGCGCAACCGCGGGGCCTGCAACCTGCCCCGCGCGCTTGCGCTCCGGCCCGACTTGTCGAGTATTGGTGCGATTCCGTTGCCGGTGGTTGGGCTCCCACCGTGGGCATCGCTCCGTCCCCTGGCGTGCGGTTTCCGAATCAAGGGGAGGATTCGCGAGTCATGAGCGCCGACCTGAGCCGTATCGAGCAGGAGATCTACCGCGTGGCGATCGAATCGTCGCCCTGTGCGACCCTCGTGGCGGACGCCACGGGTACCATCGCCATTGCCAACCGCGAGGCGGAGCGGCTGTTCGGGTGCCAGCCGGGGACCATCGCCGGGCGACCGATCGGAACGCTGCTGCCAGAGGATGGCCGCGGAGCCCACGCCGAGCTGCTCGCCGGGTTCGGGGAGAGCCCGGTGGGCCTCCCGTTGGGGCGGCGCCGGGATCTGCACGCCCGGCGCGGTGACGGGACCGTATTCCCGGTCGAGGTTGGCCTGAATCCGCTCGAGACGTCCCATGGCCGATTCGTCGTCTGCGCGGTGGTGGACCTCACCGAGCGGAAACGGGTCGAGGAGGAGCTGTCGCGGCAGCGGGCCGCCCTCGAGGAGGCCAACGCGCGGCTCACCGAGTTGGCCACGACGGACAGCCTCACCTCGCTCTGGAACCGGCGCGCGTTTCTGGAGCAGCTCGACATCCAGCTGGAGCAGTCGGTCCGGACCGCGCAGCCGATGTCCGTGCTGATCCTCGATGTGGACGACTTCAAGCCGTACAACGACCGGTACGGTCACCTGGCGGGCGACGAGATCCTCCAGGGGGCCGCCCGGCTCCTGCGCGATCGCGCGCGGCGGAGCGATTTCCTGGCCCGGATCGGCGGGGAGGAGTTCGGCGTCATCCTGCACGGAGCCGACCGGGGCGGCGCGGTGAAGCTGGCGGAGCACCTGCGCGTGGCCGTCGAGGCCACCCAGTGGCCGCGGCGGCGGATCACGGTGAGCGTGGGCGCCGCCACCGTCCAGTTTCCGAGCGCGGTGCCGCGCCCCGAATCGCCGGCCCGGTCCCAGGTGCTGTCCCTGGCGGACCAGGCACTGTACTACTCCAAGGAACAGGGCCGGAACCGCGTCACGCACGTCGCGGACCTGATCGCCGCGAACTAGGACCGCGGTCGCGCCAGCCGGGAACCGCGCCGACTCGCCCACCCGCGGAATGGGAAGTAAGTTTGGCGGGTATGACGCGTGGGCTCCGAATCAAGGAGGAAACCATGAAGCGCACCATGACGGGCGTGGTGGCCGTCTTGCTGCTCACGGGGTCGGCGGGCTGTGCCACGAAAGCGCAGACGGGGGCCGCGGTGGGGGCCGGGGGCGGCGCGCTGGTCGGCGCGGTCATCGGGAAGGCCACCGGCAACACGGCCGCGGGGACCATCATCGGGGCCGTGGTCGGCGGCGCCGCCGGGGCGATCATCGGTAACTACATGGACCAGCAGGCCGCGGAGATGGAGCGGGACCTCGAAGGCGCCACGATCGAGCGGATCGGCGAGGGCATCAAGATCACGTTCGGCGGCGGGATCCTGTTCGACGTGGACCGCGCCGAACTGCGGCCGGAAGCCCAGGCCGAGCTCACCAAGCTCGGGCGGATCCTCGACAAGTACAGCGACACCAACGTCATGATCGAGGGCCACACGGACGCCACGGGGCCAGAGGATTACAACATGAACCTGTCCGTGCGGCGCGCCTCCTCGGTCGGGACCTTCCTGGCCGTCCAGAACGTCGGGCGCGACCGGCTCAACGCCATCGGCTTCGGGGAGTTGAAGCCCATCGCCACCAACGACACGCCCGCCGGCCGGCAGCAGAACCGGCGCGTGGAAGTCGCGATCTGGGCCAACGACAAGCTGAAGGACGCGGCCAAGAAACAGGCGCAGGGCTAGGCGGAGCCCTCAGCGGCGTCGTACTCCGGTCGCTTCACGTCCCGGACCACGACGACCGAGACGTTGTCGCTGCCGCCGCCGTCCAGGGCGTCCTGCAGCAACGCCTCGCACGCCTGCTGCGACGACGTCATGGTCCGCAGGCGCTCGGCGATCCGCCCGTCCGGGACGTGCTTGGTGAGGCCGTCGCTGCACAGCAGGTTCACGTTGCCCCAGTCCTGGTCCAGCCGCGTGACGACGGGTGCCGTCTGCTGGCCGCCGATCGAGCTGGAGAGCACGTTCGCCCACTTCGTGTTCATGGCCGTCGCGTGGGTGAGCACGCCCTGGTCCACCAGCTCCTGGGCCATGGTCTGGTCGCGGGAGATGCGGGTGAGCTTGCCGTCGCGGAAAACGTAGAACCGACTGTCCCCGACCTGGAGCAGGTAGGCGCGCGGCCAGACCGCGAGCCACAACGTCAGGGTGGTCGCCATTCCGCGGCGGTCGGGGTTCCCCTCGGCCTCCGCGATCAGGCTCGCGTGGCACTTCCAGGCCGCGTCCTGGAGCGCGTCGAGAAACGGCTGATCGTCCGTGGCGTCCAGGTCGTGGTACGCCCGCATCGTGACCCCGATGTACTCGGTTACGCGCTCGAGCGCCAACCGGCTCGCGGCTTCGCCCTTCGTGCCGCCGCCCACGCCGTCGGCCACGACGGCCAGAAACGCCATCCGCTCGCCGGCGAGTGGTAACCGCTCCACGTCCGCCAGGCTCGTGCGATGCACCTGGACCTGCTTGCGCACCGAGCAGATCAGAAAGTGATCCTGGTTGTTCTGGCGGACCTTGCCCGTGTGGGTGAGTCCGTAGACGTCCACCTCGTCGTCATGCGGCTTGCGGAGCGCGTTCACGTCGCGCCCGGACTGCGTCGAAGGCATGGGTGCCTCGCGTCGCCTGGGGAGGGCAAACGTACGGTGCGCCGGGGCGGGGGGCTAGGGGGCGTGCTCGTGCAGCGTGTAGCGTGCAGCGTGCAGCGTACCAGCCCCTCCTGAGCGTGATACTGAGCGGTCAGCCACCGAAGCGTTTGACGGCGCGGGCCCGGGCGCGGGCGGCTTCGATCTCGCGGTTGCGAGGGGCGGCGGTGGTCTCGAGGGCGGCGAGCAGACGATGGGTCACCTCGGCCACCTCGTCCACGGCGCGGTCGAACGCCGGCGCGTTGGCTTTGGACGGCGCGGTGAAGCCGCTCACCTTCCGCACGAACTGGAGCGAGGCGGCGCGAACCTCGGCGTCAGTGACGGGGGGCTCGAAGTTGAAGAGGGGGCGGATATTGCGGCACATGGGGGGCTCCTTTTCGTTCGCACTCCTCGCGCTGGCGACCCCGCCGCACGCTGCACGTTGCCCGCAGCACGGCGGTCATTGCGACCACGGCGGCACCACGCCATTCACTCTGGCATACGCGATACTCTGTCCGACGTGCTCATTCATGTGCGAGAGGATCTGAAACAGCACCTTCCACCCGGGCACCTGGCGGCCGTACAGCGTCACGGGGCGCGTGAGGTCGGCGTCGCTGAGATTCTCCGCAGCGGTCTGGACGTGCCGGATGGACGCCGCGAGGGCCGCGACCACCGTGGCCTTGTCCGTGACGGCCTCGAAGTTCTGCCAGTCCACCCCCTCCGGCGGCCCGATGCCGAACGAGCCGTCGAGATAGAGATAGTTGTAGCGGGCGATGTGCATGTACACCCGCGCCACGGACATGACGTCGGGGCCCGGGCTCCACGTGTACAGGCTCTCCGGCAGGGCCGCCGACAGCCGCGTCATCTTCATGGCCGAGCGGTTGAAATGCGCCAGAAACTCATCCCGATAGTCGGCAGGTCTGCTCTGGGCCTGGAGCGCGCAAGTGCAGGCCACGATCGCGATTCCTGCCGCCTTCCCCACCAGCCACCCACGCTGCACGCTGCGCGCTGCACGCTGCACGGCTGTTCTTGTCATCTCCACCTCGCTCGTGGATTCTGTCCCACCGTCATTTCATCTTGCTCCTGAGCTCCCCCAGGAAGTTCTGCACCGTGACGAGCACGGGGCCGGCGGTTGAGTCTGAGCCCCCGCCCGGGAGGTTCCGGACCATCACGAATCGCTGGTCGTCGGGCGTGACGTCGAAGTTGTGCCCGAACGCCGAGCCACCGCGCACCCGCTCCGGCCGTGCGAACAGGACGCGCGGCTCGCTCACGGTGAACGGCGGGCCGGGGTGGATCTCGACCACGTTCATGTTGCCGCCGGTCAGGTAGAACAGTTCGCGCCCGTTGTGGGCCCACACGGGCGCGGTGCTGCCGCCGGTCGAGACCTGCCACTTTCCGCTCTGCACGTCGGGGAACGGCCGGATGAACACCTCGTTGCTGCCGGTCTCGTTGGAGACGTACGCGATCCACCGGGCGTCGGGGGAGACGGCGGGCCCCAGCTCGTCGTAGGGGGCGGCGACGAGGCGGCGGGCGACACTGTCCTCCCCCCGCCGTACCGCGACGATGTCGCGGTCGCCGAGCACACCGGCCGGGCCCGCGGTCCGCAGGATCAGCCACTGGTGGTCCGGCGTCCAGAACGCCTCGGTCGGGTTGTTGTCCTTCCAGACGAGGGTGGCTTCGCCCGTGCCGTCCGCCGCGCGAGCCCAGACGCGGTAGGGTCCCCGCACCGTGGTGTCTCCGGCCACGGGACGGGTGGAGATGAACGTCACGCCGCGGCCGTCCGGCGTCCACATCGGGGAGCGGTCCTCGCCCTCATGGAACGTGAGCCGGGACAGGGGTCCGGTCGGAAGCTGCTTGATCCAGATGTTCTGGCCCAGGTCGGTGAGCAGGCGGATGGCCAGCCGGCGCCCGTCGGGCGACAGCGCGAGGCCCCAGTTGTTGCCCCCCGTGTTGAACCGCCACGCGGGATCTACCTGGTCCACGCGGCCGCTTCGGTCCACCCAGACCAGCTCCGCGTTGGCCACGGGGCCCGACTCGTAGAGCGGCGGCCCGAGCAGGTAGAACGCGGTGCCCTCGCGGGACAGCAGGAAGCCGGGCGCCTGGATCCCGTCGAGCACCGGCACCGCGGGCCCGGTGGGCTCGAGCGCGTCGTTGTCCCACGGTGCCGCCAGCAGGGTGCCCCCGCGCGTGAGGTACAGAATGTGTCCGGTGGCGATATGCCACGCGCCGAAGGCGTCCTCGAACAGGAGCCGGGTGGTGTCCCGCCGCGCGTCCCACACGTGGACGCTGCTCTCGGCGCACGACGGTGGCGCGCACGCGCTGAACAGCGCGCCGCGGGCACCGGGCAACGGACTCGGGAGTACGCCCACGCGCCCACCCAGCCGCGCTCCCGCGACGATCAACTGCGAGGCGCCGCCGGACGACGGGACACGCCGCAACTCGGGGATGTCCGAGTAGACGATCGTGCCGTCGTCCAGCCACGTCCCCTGGACGAACAGCATGTTGACCGAGTCGGCGAGCTTGAGGGAGCCGCCGCCCGTGCTGGGCATCTTCCGGAGCTCGCCGCCCGCGAAGAACCCGATCCACCGCCCGTCGGGGGAGAAGAACGGGCCCGTGGCCCGGTCGGTGCCGGCGAGGGGCTGCGACGTCAGGTCCTCGCGGCGCTTGAGGTGGAGCTGGCCGGGCCCGGAGGCGGGCTGCCGGAACACGAGGTAGGCGCCATCCGGCGAGATGGCCGCCTGGGTGGCGAGCCCGCCGCCATCGCGCGTATCGCCGGGCGACAGCGACGTGGGGTAGCGGATCACCGGCGCCGGCGGCGTGGGACGGAGCCAGCCCCAGCCCGCAAACGCGGCGGTCACGGCGGTCGCGACGGACAGGGCGGGCATGACCCACGGGCGAGCGGAGGTGCGCGCGGCGGACGCGGCGGTCCCGGCGGACACGGCGGTCGCGGCGGTCAAGGCGAAGGCCGGATTCGCCAGTGCATCGGCGAAGGCCTTGGCGGTCTCGAACCGGTCCGCCGCCAGTTTCTCCAGGGCCTTGGCCGTCGCGGCCGCGACGTGAGCCGGCACCGACTTCCGGAGGTCGGTCACCGGTCGGGCGTCGTCGGTCACGATCTTCATGATGATCGCCTGGGCGGACGATCCGGTGTGCGGCGGGTCCCCGGTCAGCATCTCGTACAGCATGCAGCCCAGCGAGTAGACGTCCGACCGGTTCGTCACGTTCTTGTCTGCGGTCGCCTGCTCCGGACTCATGTAGTGGGGCGTGCCCAGGCTCAGGCCCGTCTCCGTCATGCGACCGCCGGCCGCGGCGCTCACCGCCAGCGCGATCCCGAAGTCCGCCACCATGGGGCGGCCGTCGTGGATCAGGATGTTCTCGGGCTTGATGTCGCGGTGGATGACCCCGTGCCGGTGCGCGTAGTCCAGCGCGTCCGCCACGTCGCGGGTGATGCGCACGGCTTCCTCGATACCGAACTGACGCTCCCGGCTCAGCTTGTCACGCAGCGTCTCGCCGTCAATGAACGGCATGACGTAGAACAGAAATCCGTCGGCCGTGCCGGAGTCGAACAGGGGCAGGATGTGGGGATGCTGGAGCGCCGCCGTGGTCTTGATCTCCTGGACGAACCGCTCGGCGCCGAGGACCGCCGCCAGCTCGGGCCGCAGCACCTTGACCGCGACCTTCCGGTCGTGCTTCAGGTCCTGGGCCAGATACACCGTCGCCATCCCACCCTCGCCGAGGTGACGTTCGAGGCGATAGCGGTCGGCCAGGGCGGTGGAGAGGCGGCTCGTGATCTCGGGCATGGCGCTCGGGTGCTCGGTTGCTTGCCGTGTAGCGTGTAGCGTGCAGCAGCGTCCCGCCCGGCGTGCCGGTACGCTGTACACTGCACGCTGCACGTAGGACGTTAGCTGGGTTCGCGGCAACCAAGATGGGCTACGAAGAACCTCCTGGCTAGTCGGGGACCGCGGGAACGCTGGCGGGAGCGGGCCGCGCCCGCTATAGTGGCGACACCGTACACTCGTTGCGACGGGAGTATCCCATGCTGGAACGACCGCTTCGTCGAGCCCGCTTCCTGGCCTGCGACATCGAGCGATTGGGCGACCGGGTTCGCGCCCGGGTGGATCTGGCGGACGGCGACAAGGGAACGGTTTCGGCCAGCGCGGAGCGTGACGCCGGCCCCGATGGCGACCTCTGGTGCGCGGCCGACGCTACCGTCGCGGCCTTGCGGCAGGCCCACGGCCTGGACGACGCGGCCTTCACCCTCCGGGAGGTCGTGGTCTTCGAGATTGACGGGAACCCCGCCGTGGCGGTGTCCCTGCGGGCCTACGTCCAGGGGCAGCGCCGCCGGCTGTTCGGGCTCACCGAGGCGGAAGCGGACCGCGGCCGCGCGGCGGCGGTGGCGGTCCTCAACGCCACGAATCGGTTCTTCAGCGGCGGGTAGCCGGCGGCGGACCGCCGTCCCGCGGCGTTCCGACTCGCAGTTCCCGGCCGGCGGCCGGCACGCCACCGCCGGGACCATCCACTGACCGTCCAGCTCGGGAGTGACGCCATGACGAAGATCGCAGCCGTGCTCGCCGGATTCCTGCTCGTGGGCGCCGGCCCCGCCCTCCGGCAGCAGCCTCGCATGAGCTTCTTCATTACGAGTGTCGGGCCGGGGGACGGCGCCAACCTGGGTGGGCTGGCCGGCGCGGACCGGCATTGCCACATGCTGGCGGAGGCGGCCGGCGCGGGCGACCGCGAGTGGCGGGCCTACCTCAGCACGATCCCCGCGGCGGATGCGCCCGCCGTGAACGCCCGGGACCGCATCGGGACGGGTCCCTGGTACAACGCGAAGGGTGTCAAGATCGCCGACGACCCGGCCCAGTTGCACGGGGAGAACAACCTCACCAAGGAAACGCAGCTGAACGAGAAAGGTGAGATGGTCAATGGCCGGGGCGATACCCCCAACATGCACGACATCCTGACCGGCTCGACCGCGGACGGCAGCGCGCACCAGGCCGAGGGCTACACCAACTGCGGGAATTGGACGAGCAACGCCGAGGGCAGCGCCATGGTGGGCCACCACGACCGCACCGGCGGCGGCGCGAACCCGACCTCGTGGAACGCCGCGCACCCCTCGCGCGGGTGCAGCCAGGCCAACCTCCAGGGCACCGGAGGCAATGGACTCTTCTACTGCTTTGCGGTGCGGTAAGCACGGCAGAGAAGAGGGGCAGTGGGGTAGAGAGGAGGTGCGGGCGACGCGCGGTGGCCCGCACCTCGCTCATTCCGGTGACCCCGCGGTGAGGACGCGTCGCACGGCCTCGACCGCCCGCTCCACGTCCCGCTCCGTCGTCATCCAGCCGCTCACCGAGATGCGCATGCACCGCATCCCGCGCCACGTAGTGCCGCTGAAGAACGCCTCGCCGGAGGCGGTCACGGCCGTGATGACGTGGTCCGTCCGGCGGTCGTGATCCACGGCGGTGGCCGTGGGGCCCGGGGCCGGGAAGCGCACGAGGCCCTGGTTGATGATCGGTTCCCACAGCAGCTCGGCCCCCGGGAGCGCGCCGATGCGCGTCGCCAGGGCGTGGGCGTGGCGACAGCACCGGTCCACGAGGTCGGCAATGCCGCGGCGGCCGAGCTGGCGGATGGCCGCATAGGTCGCGAAGCCGCGCGCCCGCCTGGAGAATTCGGGCGTCCAGTCCATCTGGTCCCGGGCCTCGTCCGCGTGCGTGAGGTAGCTCGCGCGCAGGGACATGGCGCCGCGCAGGGCGTCGGCGTGCGCCACGAACGCGTAGCCGCTGTCGTACGGGACGTTGAGCCACTTGTGCCCATCCGTGGCCCACGAGTCGGCTGCTTCCACGCCTCGGAGCAGGGGGCGGTGCCGCGGGCTCGCCGCGGCCCAGAGACCGAACGCGCCGTCCACGTGCACCCACGCGGCATGGGCGTGCGCCACGCGGATCAGGGCCGGGAAGTCCTCGAACACGCCCGTGTTGATGTCGCCGGCCTGAAGGTGCACGATCGTGGCTGTCTCGGGGGCGGCGCGCAGGGCTTCGTCCAGCGCGGCCGGCACGAGATGACCGTGGTCGTCCGCCGCCACCGTGACGAGCGCGTCCGTGCCAAGTCCCAGGTAACGGAGCGCGCGGGTAAGCGTGCCGTGGTACTGATCGTTGGTGAGCACGCGGACCGGCGGCCCGCCCGTGAGGCCCCCGCGCTCGACATCCCAGTCCCGCGCGCGCAGCAGGTGGTTCCGCGCCGCCGCGAGGCACGTGAAATGGGCCATCTGGCACCCCGTGACGAACGCGAACGCCGCGGACGACGGAAGGCCGAGGAGCTCCTTGAGCCAGGTGCCGGCGATCTCCTCGACGACCGCGGATGCCGGCGAGCAGGCGTAGAGCCCGGCGTTCTGGTCCCAGGTAGAGGTGAGCCAGTCGGCGGCGAGCGCCGCGGGGACCGAGCCGCCTATCACCCACGCGAAGAATCGGCCGCCGCCGCTCCGCACGAGCCCGCCCCCCATCCCGGCCACCATCTCGTCAATCACCCGCTCGGCCTCCAGGCCATGGTCCGCCAGCGGGCGGTCGAGGAGCCGATACAGCTGGTCGCGCGTCACGGTGGCGCCAACCGACGCGTCCCCGTGGCCGTCGAGAAAGGTCAGGGAGGCGCGGAGCGCGCCTTCGAGTGGCGCCGTGTAGGGCGTGTCCATGCCGGGATCCCGTCAAGAGGAAGGCAGAGCGTCGAACGGCCGGGAATCTCACCCGGCCCCGGTGGGGACGCGAGTGGCCCTGGCCCCGGAGCTCACGGGCCTCGGTGCCGGGTGCCCGTGTTGGCCGACCTCCGGGGCGAGCCGTAGATTGCCCTCAATCCCGGAGACCAGCGATGCCCCCCAGTCAGCTTGAACGCCTCTCAGCCGCCCTCGCCGACCAGTACGCCATCGTGCGCGAGCTGGGACGGGGCGGCATGGCGACGGTCTACCTGGCCGAAGACCTGAAGCACGGCCGCCATGTGGCCGTCAAGGTCCTCCGGCCGGAGTTGGCGGGCGCGCTCGGTCCCGAGCGGTTCCTGCGGGAGATCGAGATCGCGGCGCGACTGGACCATCCGCACATCCTGCCGCTCTACGACAGCGGCCGTGTGGGCGGGGCGGGCGGCGAGTTCCTGTACTATGTGATGCCGTTCGTGGAAGGTGAATCGCTGCGGGATCGGCTGAGGCGTGAGAAACAGTTGCCGACCGAGGAGGCTCTGCAGATCGCGCGCGAGGTGGCCGACGCCCTCTCCTACGCGCACAGCCGCGACGTCGTGCACCGGGACATCAAGCCGGAGAACATTCTGCTGGCGGGCGGGCACGCCCGGGTCGCCGACTTCGGGATCGCGCGCGCCATCACGGAGGCCGGCGGGGAGCGGCTCACCGGCACCGGACTCGCCATCGGCACGCCCACGTACATGAGCCCGGAGCAGGCCGCGGGGAGCACGGACCTCGACGGGCGGAGTGACCTTTACAGCCTGGGGTGCGTGCTGTACGAGATGCTCGCGGGGCATCCGCCGTTCACGGGCCCGCTCGAGAGCATGGTGCACCAGCATCTCACGGCGGAGCCGCCCGCCATCACCTTCCTGCGCCCCGCCGTGCCGCCCACGGTGGCGGCGGCGCTGCAGCGCGTGCTGGCCAAGACGCCGGCCGACCGCTTCAGTCCCGCGGCGCAGTTCGCCGAAGCCCTCCGGCCGGGCGCGGTGCCGGCCCCGCCGGATGCCATCGGCACGGACCCGCTCCGGGCCGCGGGGGCCTTTGGGCTGGCCGCGGTGGCCGCGGTGGCGGTGGCCTATCTGCTGGTGCGGGAGCTCGGGTTACCGGCGTGGGTGCTGGGAGCGGCGGTGGGGCTGCTCGCGATCGGGCTGCCCCTCGTGGTGGCAACGAGCCTCGTGGAGCGCCGGCGGCACGCGGCGCCCGCGGGTGGTGGCGTGCGCGGCCTGCTCACCTGGCGCAATACCCTGCTCGGCGGCGGGCTGGCCTTCGCGGCCCTCGCGCTGGTGGTGGCCGGATACGCCGCGTCCCGCGTGCTCGGGATCGGGCCCGCGGGGACGCTGCTTGCTACGGGCGCCATCGGCGAGCGGGAGCGCGTGATCCTGGCGGATTTCGAGAACCGGACCGCCGAGGCCACACACGGCGCCACCGTAACGGAGCTGATGCGCATCGGACTGTCCCGGTCGCAGGCGGTGTCCGTGCTCGACCCCATGCAGGTGGGACGGATCCTCCGGCTCATGGCGCTCGACCCGGCCGCTGGCGTGAGTGACTCGGTCGCGCTCCTGGCCGCCGAGCGCGAGGGCATCAAGGCCATCGTGACCGGGGAAGTCGTTTCGGTGGGCGGCGGGTACTCGATTGCCGCCCGGCTGGTGTCGGTTGCGGGGGAAGTCCTGACTGCTCAGCAGGCCTCGGCGCGGAGTGACGACGATCTGGTGGCCGCGGTGGACCAGCTCTCGCTCAGCCTGCGCGAGCGCTTCGGCGAGAGCCTGCGGTCCATCGCGCGGTCGCAGCGGCTGGAGCAGGTCACGACGCGGTCGCACGCCGCGCTCCGGGTATTCTCGCAGGGGCTCCGGGCGTCCAACGAGGGCGACGACGCGCGGGCCATGCAGCTGCTCGAGGAGGCGATCGGGCTCGACACGACCTTCGCCATGGCCTACCGGAAGCTCGCCATCGTGCTCAGCAACTCTGACGAACGACGGTCCCGCGCCGTGGAGGCGGCGACCAAAGCCTACCACTACCGCGACCGGCTCACGGACCGCGAGCGCCACCTCGTGGTCGCGGCCTACCATTCGGTCGTGACCGGCAACCGGGACCAGGTGATCAGCGCGTACCGCACGCTGCTGGACCTCTACCCGGACGACACGTACGGGCTCAACAACCTGGGCGTGATCTACTCCCAGTTGAAGGATCCCGCGCGCGCCGCCGACCTCTACGAGCGGGCCCTGCGCGTGGACTCGACCCTGCGCCTGCACTACTCCAACCTCGCATCGGCGCTGGGGCAGCAGGGGCGCTGGGACACGGCCGCGACGGTCATCGAGCACTTCGCCGCGCGGTTCCCCGGGAACCCCGAGGTCAAGATCGCCCGCATCATCAACGCCGCGTATCAGAAGGACTACGCCCGGGCCGAGGTGCTCGGCGCGGAACTGATGGACGAGCAGAAGGGGATCGTCTTCTGGGAGGCCATCGCGTACGAGTGGCTTGCGCAGCTGGACGCGATGCGCGGCCGGCTGGGCTCGGCCGAACGCCGCTGGGCGCGGGCCTTCGCCATCACCGCCGGCCGCGATCTCCAGGGACAGTATCTGACCCGCGCGGCCCGCCGGGCCATCACCGAGCGGCTCTTGCGGGACGATCCGACGCGGGCGCGGCGCATCCTGGATGAAGCCCTGGCGCGCTATCCGCTCGAGCGCGTGACCCCGCTGGACCGGCCGTACGGGAGTCTGGCCCTCGCGTACGCGGCGGTGGACGAGCCGGCACGGGCGCGCCGCCTGCTCGCGGAGTTCGACGCGACCCCGGACGCCGACCACGCCGCGGGGGCGGAGCTGTGGAAGGAAGGGGCCGCCGGTGTCGCGGCGCTGGCGGAAGGTCGCCTGGACGACGCGCTCGCTGCGCTCCGGCGGTTCGACGATGGGAACGCCTGCCGCACGTGCGCCGCGCCGTGGCTGGCGCGGGCGTACGAGCGCGCCGGACAGACGGACTCGGCCCGAGTGATGTACCAGCGGCTGGTGGATACGCCGTCCAGCGCGATCTGGTGGGACGCCGGGCATGTGGCGCACGGCTATCTCCGACTGGGCGAGATGACGGAAGCGGCCGGAGACCGGGCCAATGCCGTCGAGTACTACACCCGACTGGTGCGGCTGCTCGACGAGGCCGACGCGCTCCTGCAGCCGTGGGTGGCACAGGCACGGAGCGCGCTCGACCGTCTGGCCCGCGAGGAACGGGGGCGGACCTAGACGCCGAAGGCGAGGCGCCCGCCGGGCTGGCGGAGCTGGTCGGCGAGCGGCGCAACGACGATTGACGCGCGTGGTGGCCCCGCGCTTGACGACCCACGTATAGTTCCTGCATGACCATCCACGAGCACAGGGCCGGGGTGTCCCGCCGCCTCGGAGCACGATCACGATGACGTCCACGCGCGGGCCCAATCCGCGACTCGGCCAGTACAAGGTCGAGCAGCGCCGTATCACCCACCGCGGCCGTGACTTCCACTTCGTGTCCTATGACGCGCAGAACGCGGATCCCGGACGCGGGATCCCGGCCATGGGGGCGACGTGGTACCTGATGAGCGGCGGCGCGCGGTGGGTGGCCGTGCCGCACGATCCCGATCAGGATCCGGAGGCCCTCGAGCGGCAGCTGACCCGCTGGCTCGACGCCAACGTCTTCAGCGGACAGGCCTGACGCACCCTCCGCCCCGCTCCGGCGGGGCGACGTCGTGCGAGATCGGCAGTGACACGTGAGCGCTCCGCCGGCCGGCCGGGGCGTTCCCGTCTCTCGTGCGTCCACGATGGTCGCCGCTGCCCCTACTTGGTCCGCCCGCTGTACGTGCCCATCACGAGATCCCAGACGATACTGCTGACGCCGAAGTCCCTGGTCGAGTCGTTGTAGTGGTGCCGGTAGTGGTGCTTCTTGAGAGACAGCAACACCGGGTTGTGCAGGGAGAAGTGGTGGACGGCGTAATGGATGGTGTCGTACGCCAGGTATCCCGCCACGAAGCCCGCGAACAGGGCCGGGCCGGCCGCCGGACCAGCGAGCCAGCGGAACACCAGGAAGAACACGACCGCGAGCGGGATGCTCACCGACGGCGGCATGACCAGGCGCTTGGTGTCGTTGGGGAAGTCGTGGTGCACGCCGTGCGCAATGAAGTAGTGCCGCTGGCGCAGCGTCCGCATGTGCCGCAGGGCGGGCTCGCCGGGTGTGAGGCCCGCAACGATGTCGCGCACCTCGGACTCGATCGTGGGCCCCGCGTGGAAGATGAACCGGTGCGCGAAGTACTCGAACGGAGTCCAGATCAGCGCGCCCAGCGCGGCGTACGCCGCCACCGGGCCCCAGGACAGCGCGCGCGCCGCGAGCGCCGCCATGACCACGATCACCGGCACGTAGATCAGGTGCGGCACGGTCCAGTGCACGTGCGAGAAGAACTCCAGGAGATCGCTGCGGAAGATCCGGACCGAGACGTCCTTGTTCGACACGTACTGCCTGACCATGGCGCTCCTCCGGCGGCCGAACGCATGGCGCGAAGATGACCCTGCCCGGCGCGGAGAGGAAGCACCGGCGCCGGGAATTCACGTCCAGTTCATGGGGGCTTTAGGACCGGAGGGTCTCCTAACGCCGCACCTGCGTCACCTCTCGCAGCCGCGCCCGCACGCTATCGGCCTTGCCGGCCTCCGCGAGCGCCTTCCACACCCGCGCCAGGAACTCCGCGTCCACGTACCCCGGCGGCGACCCCAGCGCCGGCGTCGCCAGGCCGACGTCGGCGCGAAACGCGTCCACGGCGTCCACCAGGTCCTGCGTGTAGACCATGGACGTGCGCCGGCGGGGAATGGACGCGACCTCGGGCCGGTAGTGGCCGAGGGCGTGCAGCATCACGCGGAGCTGGTACACGTCGCTGCCCGCGAACTGCTGCAGCTCGCGGAAGCCCAGCGTCTCGGAGATCGCGTCGTAGATCCGGCGCAGCTCGGCCACCGGGGTCGGATGCTCACAAACGTTGATCTGCGCCGTGATGCCGTCCGGCCGGCGCGACATGCCGGGCCGCGCGTCTGCCACCACGACCGCGGCCGACTGCGCCCGCCCCTTCCGCGCGTCGCCGCCTGCGGCCTGCCCGGCCGCCAGCGCCGCGATCAGCCGGTCCGCCAGATGCCGCCCGCTGCCCGCGCCGGCCTCGAACGTCGTCGCCACGGCCTCGAGCACGGCGGGGCCCACCAGCAGGTTCCCCTGGGTGACGTAACCCGGGCCCGCCCGGTGGCCGGCCCAGGCGTTGGCGCTGTCGCCGGTGTGCTGCGCGCTTCCGCCCGCGAGACCGATCACGCCGACCTGGCGCTGCGCCGCACCCGAGTCCGCCGCGGTCGTGCGCCGCAGCGCGTCGGCCGCCGGGACGCCCGACGCCAGCAGGTCGAGCAGCTCAGGGCCGTAGTCAACGCGCGTGAAGGCCTGTGTCGCCACGGCGCCCACGCCCGCCCGCACCCACGGGACGGCGTTCCCCACGCAGGCCACACGGGTCGTGACGGCAACGCCGACCTCGCCGGTGGCCGAATCCACCGCGGCGATGGAGAACGTGGCGAACCGCAACGTGTCTCCCCACGTCACCGGCTCCTGCCCACTCGCC